>Ga0364860_10601_pt1 | contig 14262 bp, 13 predicted proteins | sample ExccelAu500001D4_FD_206916 | JGI IMG/M metagenome (GOLD analysis project Ga0364860, IMG submission 206916) | Enriched cells from Trout Bog Lake Hypolimnion, Wisconsin, USA - BchlTB.Aug20.5000.01 .D4 | ecosystem: Environmental > Aquatic > Freshwater > Lake > Hypolimnion/Profundal zone | place: USA... | reverse complement strand
CCGAAATAGATACGACTGTGGAAGAAGCGCTAAGCTCATTGACAATATCGGGAACTGATCTGTAGTCAATAAATTAATTTCATAATGAACTGAAAATTGTTGTTGTTCATAGCGGGTAAACAATTTGCTATGCACAAGCCTCTGCTGGCTGGCAGGCTCTTTGAAAATGAAATGGTAATTATGTAATTACCCCGCGGGGTAAAAGCTTTGTAGCTTGGTTAATTCCACACAAAACACGCACCCCGGAGCGGGTGCAACATGTTCGGGTTGGGAAGAATGTGATATAATGACATTCAAGCGACACATTGCGCCAGAAGTGAGACATTTCGGGACATTTTTGAGACACAAGTGAGACATTTTCGAGACATTTTACAATACTAAAACATTGATGATCAGTAAATTAATTAAAAATTTAAATTTTCCTCAAAAATGGAACATTTCATGTAAATCCTTAAATCAAGTAAACCTGCCTGCCGGTAGGCAGGTCTAGGTTCAGACTAAATCAACTATAAAATTCCACAAATACCCCAAAACCCGCTGCCAGCTTACATCACTATCTAAAAACCACAAAAAAATCAACATAGATCAACTGTAGATTTTAAATAAAGAAAAATAAAAATGTATAATGCCGATCTCTAAATCTAAAAAATTTAAAACCTTTTAACCATTTAACCTTTTAACCTTTTAACCAATTAACCTTTTAACCAATTAACCATTTAACCATTTAACCAATTAACCTATTAACCTTTTAACTTCGCACATGCAAATTCCACAAATAAAAGACATCCTTACTCGTTTCACAATTGATGCGCTTAACCAAATGCAGGAAACTGCATATACCCATATCTCTAAAGAAAAAGAAATACTCCTGTTATCGCCAACAGGCTCCGGAAAAACATTGGCATTTTTATTACCCATATTGCATCACCTTAAAAAGAAAACAAATGGCATACAATGCCTTATCCTTGTTCCATCCAGGGAACTTGCTCTGCAAACCGAACAGGTATGGAAAATGATGGCAACGGGATTTAAAGCCAATGCCTTTTATGGAGGTCATGATTTAGAAACAGAAATCAACAGCCTTGCCGAACCACCCGCTCTGCTTATTGGCACGCCCGGCCGCATAAAAGACCATATTACACGGGGCACATTTTCAACCCATAATCTCACAACAATTGTATTGGATGAATTTGACAAATCTCTTTCACTGGGGTTCGAAGAAGAAATGTCATTTATTATCAGCAAACTCCTCAACTTAAATAAACGCATATTAGTTTCAGCTACCGCTGCCGTAAGCATACCTACATTCTCGGGAATTTTAAATCCCGTAATTCTCGACTTTGTATCCGAAGAAATAGTCTCTAAACTGGACATGAAAATTGTGATCTCGGATGAGAAAGACAAACTGAATACATTGTCGCAGTTGTTATGTTATATAGGCGCGGAATCAACACTCATATTCTGCAACCACCGGGAGGCTGTAGAGCGCATCAGCACTCACCTTAGTGAGCGTGGCATTGATAACGCTTTCTTTCATGGCGGATTGGAACAGATGGAGCGGGAGCAAACTCTTATCAGGTTCCGCAATGGCAGTGTATACTTCCTTGTTGCCACCGATCTTGCTGCCCGTGGCCTTGATATTCCATCGGTGAAACACATTGTGCATTATCATCTTCCCGGCACAATCGAAGAGTTCATTCACCGCAATGGACGCACCGCCCGGATGAATGCAACCGGCACTGCCTACTTGCTGGTGTATAAGGAAGAGCAATTACCTGCATGGCTCACAGAAGCCCCGGCAGTATTGGATTTACCAGCAAATACCACCATGCCCGCCGCACCGGTATGGGCCACAATTTATATCAGCGGTGGAAAAAAAGACAAGATCAATAAAACAGATATTGTCGGTTTTTTCATAAAGGCCGGCGGTCTTGATAAATCAGAACTTGGAATGATAGAAATAAAAGACCACGTATCATTTGCAGCAGTCAAAAAAAACAGGGTCAAAGAACTGCTTCATAAAGTGCAGAATGAGAAAATGAAAGGTAAAAAATATAAAGTAGCGGTGGCGAGATAATACCGGTTGAGCCTGAATGTTCATTTTAGCAAAATAGTTGCCACGGCCTTCAGGCAGTGGGTGAATGGATCGTAAGACAGGCTTTAGCCGAAACACAAAATGAGTTTAGTTTTAATATTCAAACGGAATATACTACCTCTTTGCGCTCAGCTTATCTTTTACTCCGGGCCATTCTTCATCTATGATACTATACATTACAGTATTGCGGAACAGCCCGTTTGCTCTTATTCGCTCTTTGCGTAATATCCCTTCAAAACTGGCGCCTATACCAAGTATAGCTGTCCTGCTGCGAAGGTTGTTTTCGTCAGTTTGCAATTGCACCCGCACTGCTTTAAGTGTTTCGAAGCAATAAGTCAGGAGCAGTAATTTGCACTCTCTGTTATAACCGGTACGCCAGTAGGCTGGATCATACCATGTCCACCCTATCTCCAGTTTCCGGTGCTCAGGGAATATGTTATGAAACAGTGTGCTGCCTATTACCTTGTTCGTCTTAATGTCGATAACCGTAAAAGGGTATTGCTCCCCGGTGGCTCGTTTTAAGACGGCGCTCATCAAATGTTGTGTTAGCCGCTCTCGGTCTGCACCATTTATGGAAATGTGCTCCCATATTTTCTCCTGCTTCCCTATTTCTAAGAGTTCAGGGAAATGGGCGTTATCAAGCGGCACAAGTTTTACTTTTTCGCCCTGCAATATAACAGGGTGTTGTATCCAGTTCATTGTTGCAATTTACGCAACTGTTTTTTGAATCTGGATTTTTAATACTGGATTTTTCATTCGTTCTTTGCAATTAAATGGGTTCTAAAAACATACTCTATTACATATTTTCGGTGGTGCGTATTTTCCTGTACCCTTTTGCACTGATATATGGTGCACTGGTATGGCTGCGTAATCGGTTATATGATGCGAAGTTTTTTACTTCCATAAGCTTTAGCGTGCCGGTTATCACTGTGGGCAACTTATCCACAGGTGGCACAGGAAAAACACCACATGTAGAATACCTGGTCAGGCTGCTGCAATATCGGTTCCGGGTGGCAACGATGAGCCGCGGATATAAGCGGCATACCCAGGGCTTCCTTGTGGCTGATGAAAACAGCAATGCCTTACGTATAGGTGATGAGCCTATGCAATACCACATGAAGTACCCTGAACTGGTTGTGAGCGTAGCCGAGGAACGCATGACAGGGATACCAGCGCTACTGCAACGACGCCCGGATGTGGACGTGATACTCCTGGATGACGCTTACCAGCACAGGTCGGTAAAGGCAGGTCTTACAATACTGATCACTGACTACTCACAGCCATTTTACGAAGACCACATTCTGCCATTCGGACGGCTACGGGAAAGCAGGAATGCTTATAAACGCGCTAACGTGATCATCGTATCAAAATGCCCGCTGGATATGGATGAAACACAGGCAAGGAAAATGGAAGGGTTTATTCAGCCACAATCTTATCAGCAGGTATTCTTTACAGGCATCCATTATGACAGGCCTTATGACCTGATGACAAATGAACCGATAGACCTTATTTCAAAGAATATTATTCTTGTGTGCGGCATTGCACGTCCGGAACCACTTATCAATTACCTTAAGAGCCATTCTGCCGATGTCCATACACTCTCCTACCATGACCACCACTACTTTGTAACTGCTGACCTAGAGGAGATAAAAAGCACTTTCGATAGTTGGCAAGTTGAGCAAAAAATTATTGTCACCACAGAGAAAGATGCAACGAGGCTACACCTGCACCTTGACAAGTTAAAGGCATGGAACATTACAATTGCCATACTACCTATAGCTGTGACCATATTATTTAATAAGGTTAATATTTTTGATAATCTTGTATTGAAATATGTGGATGATACTATTATAGAAAATAGCGGTCATAGTTTTGATAATGGCCATGAAACGACTGAGCTGCTAACGTAAAATCTAACTTATTTCGTAATTTAGTGTATGTCCCGATCATATGCTGATCTTCCGTTGCATTACGGCCATGTGCCTCCCTGGCTCTATCAACGTATGAGCAAAATGGGTGTGGCAATAGTAGAGGCAATTATTCAAGATTATGGCAAGGCGGCAGTATTGCAACGACTGAGCGATCCTTGCTGGTTCCAGGCTCTTGGTTGTGTGTTGGGGATGGACTGGCATTCGTCGGGAATTACGACTTCTGTAATGGGAGCGCTAAAAAGATCTGTGAATGAACGGTCGAAAGAACTGGGTATATACATTTGCGGAGGCAAAGGAAAATACTCAAAGGAAACACCGGCTGAACTGATGCGGATAGCGAACGCCACCGGAATGAATGGCGATCTGCTGGTGCGCAGCAGTAAGCTGTCGGCCAAAGTAGATAACACGGCGATACAGGACGGTTACCAGCTCTACCTGCACTCGTTTGTGCTGAGCACTGATGGCGACTGGACCGTGATACAACAAGGTATGAATGGTGCAAATGGCATGGCGCGCCGCTACCACTGGCACTCGCCTACCCTCAAATCGTTTGCAGAAGAGCCTCACACCTTTATATATGGCAAGAATCACGGGCAGATCATAAACATTACTGACAAAAATGCCAATACAACGCGTGCAGGTATACTGCATCTGGCACAGGAAAATCCAGATAAGCTACTGCCCGAAATAAAGAAACTGGTGATGCCCGCACATCATGATGTGCGGGCGAAGGATGTAGACCTTAAACGCCTGGGTAGTGTGCTGGCTGTGGCTTATGAAAAGGAACAACTGGATATGGAATCACTGTTGCTGCTGGAAGGGCTGGGGCCGAGAACGCTGCAATCGCTGGTTCTGGTAAGCGAGGTCATACATGGAACACCTTCACGGTTTGATGACCCGGCAAGGTTCTCATTTGCACATGGAGGAAAGGATGGGCACCCTTTTCCTGTGCCGACAATGGTGTATGATGAGGCAATACATACTCTGCAAAATGCAATAAACCATGCAAAGCTAGGCCACACTGAAAAAAATGAAGCGATAAAGAATCTTTCTAAGGCTGCACAACAATTAGAAAAGGATTTCGTACCCAATAATAATTTTGAACAACAGATAGAACGTGAACGTAACGACTCATGGAAGTATGGCGGGAGGACAGTGATGGGAAAATCAAAACCGCCTAAGCTCGGGAATGGACAATTAAGCTTGTTTTGAAAATATCAAAACAATTCTCCTTGCCCATTCTTGCCGGAATGCTTCCTTTCATGATCAAGTAACCATTTCTTACGTGGCAAGCCACCACCGTAACCAGTGAGGCTGCCATTTGTTCCAATTACACGATGGCATGGAATAATAATAGCAATCCCATTTTCGCCATTGGCTGTAGCTACGGCGCGTATGGCTTTCTCATTGCCGAGGAAAATAGATTGTTGTTTGTATGAACGTGTTTCTCCGTAAGGTATTTTTAACAGGCCCTCCCATACGCTCTTCTGAAACGGTGTGCCTACAAGATGTAACGGGAGGTCGAACTCTTTTCTTGTGCCAAGGAAGTATTCATCTATTTGTTGTTGTAACAACTTAAAATAAGGGTGGCTGCCTTCAGTAAATTTTTTACCACTGAGCATTTCTATTCGCTTCATGATACCATTTATGCTCTTCCTGTATTGAAAGTCGAACAAACAAATGCCATCATCGGTGGCTGCTATGCGCATTTTACCTACAGGGCTATCTATGGATGAGAGGAAAATCATTATTTAAAGTTACGGATTTATTCATGCAGGTATTTAGTATAGGATCAATATAATAAAACTACAATGGGCTCAATCAATTTTAAAAAATCATCCGTTATCCTTGCCCTGGTTTCTCTTTAATCTGTTTTCCATGATGATCACTTCTTTTACAACAGTATCGAGTTTTTCTGTTACGATACTTAAGCCGTCAATGACTTCTTTATTTACGGGATCTGAGGGATCTTCCCGGTTAAATATTTGCACAAGGCCTAGAATGGTAGCGACCGGACCACGGACTTGATGTGACTGTATATGGGCAATATCAGTAAGTACATTATCCTGGGCTTCAATGTGCGCGAGATGGCGCTTCTTTTCGCGGGAAAGGAGTTCGTTGTATTTCTTCTGGATAATGTAATTACGGTAGATGAAAAATGTGAGCAATAATACAAGTACTATGCCTATGATGCTTGTGTAAGTGATCATTTGCTGGCGGGCTATTGTCTTATCATAGGTAAGTTTATCTGCCAGCTGTTTGTTCTTATAGTTGAAGTCGAGTTCTTGGCGGGTAAACTCATTTGCCTTTGCTATATTGTAAACGCTATCACGGATAGCGATATAGTGCCGGTATGATTCAAAGGCTTTTGCGGGTTGGTTCATTTGTTCATATGCATTACTGAGGGCAGACCATGCATCTTTTTCATCATCAAGGGCACCTGTTTTTTGGGAAATAGCAAGTGCTTTCTGGAGATAATCTACTGCATTATTGTAGTCTTTTTGTTTTACATAAACCCGTCCAAGTGTTATGTATGCCCGGGGTAACTGTTCGTTGTTTGCTTTTTCTTCGGCGAGTTGCAGGGCATATTTGGCATGCTGCAATGCATCTGGAAGATCACCTTTGCCAAGGTATGAATTTGCGAGTTCATTTGATATTTTCATCTCCGATTCTACATAATTCTGGGATGAGCAAATATTGAGTGCGTTTTGATAATACTGAATGGACCTATCAAAATCATTTTTGACCTGGTATGTTTTACCAATATCCATGAGGCCTAAAATCTGAACTATTTTACTTTTGACTGCAACTCCTATTTTATATGCACTGTCATAGTTTGCATATGCTCTATCCGGTTGAGACATCGACAGGTAAATGTCACCAATATTAAGGAGTATACCTGCCATTTGAATGGTGTCCTGAACATCATTTGTATTTTTTGCCTTTTGAAATTTATCCAGCACTTTCAACGAACTAAAATAACAACTCAAAGCCCCATTATAGTCTCCAATAGCATTATACTCAACACCCAAATTTCCCCAAATGCCCATTTGCTCGTCATAATCAGGATCAAGCACCAGCGCCTGCCTGTAATAATCTATTGCCTGTCTATACTGACCAATTTTTTGATAATTTAATGCTATACTCCGCAGTGATGTAATTTCATTCGTTTTGTCATTTATTTTTTTCGCTAAAGTATCTGTTTGCAAATAATACTTAAACGCTTTATCATAATTATTTGTGCAGCTGTAATAAATATTCCCTAAAGCTTCATCAGACTTAATTATGCCATTAACCCATTGTAGCTTCTGTGACAGTGCCAAGGCTCTAAAAGCATAACCGAATTTATTCGCGGAATCCGAACAAGAGGTAGCCGATGAAATGCCTAAAAAAATGTTTACTTTTTGTGTATCTGGCAATTCTCTACCAAGCAAATGGTTCAAAGAATCAGCCACTGCATCCTTTTGTGCAAACGCCACGGGACAACTAAAAATTCCGACTAATAATGCAAGAATAATAACAGAGGCTCTTATATAACTGTTCATTCTATATTACTTTTGTAAAATTAATACCCACGTTTATGAATAAATAAAATTAAATGATACCTTGCAACTAAAGTAGAAAAACTTCAACTTAAAATCATCTTTTATGAAAATTAAAAATTATTCCTTTTTATTTTGCAACGACTTTGTTTATAGTCGGCTGTCAAACCAATACCCAAACATTGCCTGTAAGTGTGAACTTTGGGAACCCACCTGCAGGCGGTGGCCCATGTGGAGGCAAAGGTATTTGCGCCGCAGTTGCTAATCCACCAGTGACCACAAATTCTGCTTCAGGCGTTGCGGCGACTCTACAAGTATTGCCAACTGATAAGAGTGTTTTGGTGATGACCTTTAGCTTGGCTGATCTTAAGGCTAAACAACCTGAACAAGTTGCGTTATTTACTGACGCTTCTAATTCCTATAATTTCGACGGTTCTTTTGATCTGAGCAATAAAATGTATGCTTCTTTAAAACTTGCATCTGGCGCAAGGATAGATAAGAATAGCAAGAGCAAAGTGGAGATAAACGGGGATGTTGTAAAAGTATCTTATACTTATTCGCATAATTAGAATAACCTAAAAAATTTGATTTTAGTTTACGAGAATATAATTCTAGGAAATACCTTCAAGATAATAATTTGATAAGCAATTAATATTTGGTAACCTTACACACCAGAGGTTAATGATTAAACACATACATACATTCAGCAACTATAACAAGTATAACACCCAACCAAAGGTGTTTCACAAATATTCGTCTAACTTATAACTTAATAGTAATTCAACAAAATTAAAATTATTTATGAAATATAATAAATACAACGTATACCATAAACTTATTCAAATTCCTATACCTACTATGATGATGAAATATTTTCGAGTAACCACAAAACCAAATAAAAAACGACATTCAATATTTAAGTAACTATCACTTAAACAAAAATATTTGAAAAGTAATCAGAGAAAAATTATGTCGAATTTAACAAACCATATTTGCTACAATCTATAAATAAGCTAATTTTACACAAAATCTAAAAAAATATGAAAAAAATATCTTTACTAGTATGTCTTTCTGTAATGATGTTATTTGGCTTCAGGTCTTATGCATCAGGTTACAGCGTAACAATCTCTTCAGGATTAACAAGTGATACAGTTTGTTCCGGTACAACAATAATGTTCACGGCAAACCCACTTCCATCCACAGGTTCTTATGGATACATATGGAATGTAAATGGCAGCTATGCAGGCCCTTCGTCTTCTACGTATACTACCAGCTCATTATTAACTGGTGTTAATACTATTTCCTGTTTGCTTACAAATGCAGCAGGTGATACAATATACGCTGAATCTGATACACTCACCATAACCGTCGATTCATTACCTGCTAATCAACCAATTACAGCTGCTACTACACCTGCAAGTGTATGTATTGGCGATTCTATCACTTTGGCTGATGCAGCTACAGGTGGTGTATGGGCTAGCGGCAACCCTACTGCTGCTTCAGTTGATCCAACTGATGGTGTAGTTACAGGTATTTCTATTCCTACCGGCGGCGGTGGTTTTGGCGGTGCCCCTTCAGTTCGTATATATTACATCATGACCAATAGCTGCGGTTCTGATAGCTCACGCATCAGGGTTAGCATAGCAGTACCTGCCAGCGCAATAGGAATAACTTCTACTACTATTTGCCTCGACTCTGCGGTTACAATTACTGATTCTACCGGCGGCGGCACTTGGTCAAGCGCAGATTCTACTATCGCAAGCACAGGTTTTCAAATAGGCACTGGATTCCCTCCTACTTTTGGCGAAGCGGTTACAGGCAATACTGTAGGCACAACTACTATAAGCTATACAGGCACTAATGCATGTGGCTCTTACACTGAAACAATGAACGTTACAGTTGTAAACTGCGGTACAACAGCAGTTCAAAATGTTTCTACTATTGCTAACACTTGCAACATCTATCCTAATCCTTCTACCGGTTCTTTTAACATCTTTGCGAACTCTGACAAATACACCCACGCAAATTGCACAGTTTCTAACATGGTTGGAGAAAAAGTAAATGAATTTACTATCAACACAAACCAGGAATCATCAGTAAATCTTAATATACCTACAGGAGTATATTTCATTTCCGTAAGTGCCGGCGAAGAAAAATATACTACCAAACTGGTAATAATGAAATAATGAATATCATGTAAAATATAGAGAAGCTGCCTTACTTTGGGCGGCTTCTTTATTTTAACAGAATAAGCTTAATAAATGAGTGATTTACAAAAGCAAATCTTACTACTCTTCTCCATCCCGATATATGCTATAATCATACCGGCAGAAATACTGCTCAGCAACTTTCACTACCGAAAATTCTATTCCTGGAAAGAGACAGCAGTTAATATTTATCTGAATTTACTCAACTCAGGAATCGATGTTTTGTTACGTTTTATTGTTGGCCTTACAGTGCTCAACTTCTTTTATCATTACCACCTCACTATCCACTGGAACCCAATTCTCTATTGGATCATATTATTATTTGGTGAAGACCTGATATTCTGGATCGAGCACTTTGTAGATCATAGCTGCAGGATATTCTGGGCTGTGCATGTCACCCATCATTCCTCACCAGAGTACAACCTGTCTACCGGGTTCCGGTCATCAGTATTCATGCCCGTTTACAAGTACTTATATTTTATCCCGTTGGTACTGTTAAATTTCAATCCAATAGATGCCATATTCATGTATTCTGTAACACAGATATATGGCATATTGGTTCATACACAGGCTATAAAAAAACTTCCACGCTGGATCGAGTATTTTTTTGTCACCCCCTCACATCACCGGGTTCACCATGCCAGCAACATCCCTTACCTGGATCGTAACATGGGTATGGTCTTCATCATCTGGGACCGCATGTTTGGCACCTTTACTGAAGAGATGCCAAATGAAGTGCCACACTACGGGATCACAAAGCCTATTCAGAAACCATTTCACCCCATCCACATCGTGACCCACGAATGGGTGGAAATTGCAAGGGATCTAAGGAAAAGCAAGTTTTTTAAAGATAAACTCAATTACCTTTTCCGTCCTCCCGGCTGGAGCCATGATGGCAGCTCAAAAACCTCAAAAGAACTACAGCGAGAATGGAAACCGTAATCACCTGCATGATTACAGCCCACCCATCTTCAACACTTTCTTATACTCTTCTGATGTCACGGCACTAACAGAAAGCCTGCCTAATCTTACCAACTGCATCTCTGCCAATGAATTATCAGCCTTGATATCAGCGAGCGTAACAGGGTTCGGTATTGCCTTTACCGGTTTTAGCTCTACCACCACCCAATTGGCATCATCAGTAGTAGGATCCTGGTAAGCTTCTTTTACCACTTCGGTTATGCCCACTATTGCAAGCCCTTCATTACTGTGATAAAATAATACATGGTCACCTTTTTTCATCGCCCTGAGATTATTACGGGCAGCATAATTGCGCACACCATCCCAAACAGCTTTCTTGTCTTTCACCAGTTGATCCCAACTGTATTTAAATGGTTCTGATTTTACAAGCCAGTAGTTCATAAATTATTTTATTAAGCACCTTTAAAAATCATAAATAAATTACTTATCCCTCATCAACAAATAATTAGCCAGTTCTACCAATGGCTGTTTACGCTTGGCGGGAATTGCAACATCCTCCAGACAATCGAAAGCCAGCTTTGAATAATGAGCTACAGCTTCCCGGCATTGTGCATTGGCACCTGTGGCTGTAAACAGCGAGAGCATGGCGGGCACTTTATCTGCCCCGGTATGCAGCAATAACGATTCTATTTCCTTACGCTGCACAACATTTGCATGCTCTAAAGCTTTCAGGTGCAGGTATGTTTTTTTGTTGGCAATGATATCCCCACCATTTTGTTTGCCCAACAAGTCGGGTTTACCAAAAGCATCGAGGTAGTCATCCTGTAGCTGGAAAGCTATGCCCATATTTACTCCAAAAGCGTATAATTTATTAGCGTTATCACCCATAGCCCCACCGGTAAGCGCACCTATCTTAAGGCTGCATGCCAATAACACAGAGGTCTTTAACGCTATCATGTGCAGGTATTCATCTATACTCACATCATTGCGCTGTTCAAAATCCATATCCAGTTGCTGGCCTTCGCACACTTCAATAGCTGTTCTATTAAACACACGGAGCACCTGTGGCAATGCGGTCTTTATCTTCGCTATTTCATCATAAGCATAAATATTCATCACATCACCGCATAATATACCTGCGGTAAGATCGTATTTAGTATGGATGGTGGGTTGGCCACGCCTTAGTGGCGCCTTGTCCATTATATCATCGTGTATCAGCGTGAAGTTGTGAAACAACTCTATGCCAAAAGCGCCATGCCATGCGTCTTCATTGATCTCATCAAAAAGCTCATTACCCATCAGGCAAAGCACCGGACGGATACGCTTACCACCCAATTGCAGGAAATACCTGCATGGGTCATATATCGTAGAAGGGGTTCGCGGGAATGGCAGCGAGGCAATAAACCGTTCTTCAAATTGACCAACAAGCTCTGTAAACAAATGCATCTATCTTTTTTTACGTTTAGTATCTTTTTTTCTGTTATTATGAAAACTATCAGAAGTTTTAGTGCCCCTTGACCTACCAGCTACAGGCGGCATTTTCCTTTTGCCTGATTTGCCGGACAATTCCGGTAATTCGTAATCGATTTGCCGCTTCGTAAGGTTTGCAGAGACAACACGCACCCTTACTTTATCACCCATAGCAAAGCGCATACCGGTATGCCTGCCTACTAATGCATATTCACCTTCATTAAATACAAAATCATCAATTTCAAACAGGTCATTTGAAGAAACCATACCCTCACATTTATGCTCTACAGTCTCAGCCCAAAAACCATAAGTAGAGACACCGCTGATGATGGCATCAAACTCCTCGCCTATAAATTGCTGCATGAATTCTACCTGCTTGTATTTATTGGCCGCTCGTTCAGTTTCCATGGCACGGCGTTCCTGGTCAGAGCAATGACGGCATTGCGCTTCGAGCTGCTTAATAGGATGAATATCATTTTCAAGACACTGCTGCAAAATGCGGTGCACCAATACATCCGGATAACGGCGTATGGGCGAAGTGAAGTGACAATAGTGTGCGAACCCGAGTCCGTAATGGCCGATGTTCTCTGTGGTATATACTGCTTTAGACATTGTGCGGATGCCTAATTGTTCCAGTACATGCTGCTCAGGATTGCCACGAACAGATTCAAGCATGGCGTTGAAAGATCCAGATATGGTTTCGGGTGAGCTTAGATCGAACTTAATTCCAAACCGGGCTGCAAATAAAGAGAATACCTTCAGCTTATCTTCATCCGGTACATCATGCACTCGGTATGGAAAAGGCACGGGTTCTCCTTTATGCTTTATGCCACCCACATATTCAGCTATAGTCCTGTTTGCCAGCAGCATGAACTCTTCTATGAGCTGGTGGGCTTCTTTACTCTCCTTAATCACAATGCCAAGCGGCATGCCTGCATCATCGAGTTTAAACCTTACTTCCTGTGATGAAAAATTAATAGCCCCTTTCTTAAAGCGCTGACTGCGCAGGGTCCTGGCTATTTCATTCAGTGTATGCAATTCACCAGCATGATCGCCATCAGCACCCTCTATGATCTCCTGAACCTCTTCATATGAAAACCGGCGATCGGAATGCATCACGGTCTTACCGATCCAGTGATCTTTTACTTTGCCATGCTTATTGATCTGGAAAATGACCGAGAATGTGTATTTGTCTTCATGTGGCCGCAATGAGCATAGTTCATTAGACAGTCTTTCCGGCAACATGGGTGATACCCTATCGGGCAGATATACGCTGGTGGCGCGCCGGTAGGCTTCTTTATCCAGTTCGGAATCAGGTGTGATATAATGACTAACATCTGCAATATGCACACCAACTTCATACCAGCCACCTTTCATTTCGCGAAAAGAAATGGCATCATCAAAATCTTTGGCATCAACCGGATCTATTGTGACTGTAAGTATATTTCGGATGTCTTTGCGTTTCTTGATCTCGTGCTTATCCATGATCTCCGGATACCGGGCTGCTTCCTCCAAAACATCATCCGGAAAACTGAGCGGAAAACCGTTTTCCACCAGCAAGCCCTGCATGGCCACTTCATTGGCAGACTCATGTGTGAGCACGCTTACAATTTCACCAACCGGGTTCTTGGCATTCTCTGTCCACTCTACAATGCGGCCCATAGCGTTATCGCCATTTTTGGCACCATTCAGCAAATGGAGCGGGATAAATATATCAACCGGCATTTTATCACTATCGGGTATCAGGAAAGCAAAATGGGGGTGTACCTCTACCCTGCCCGCAAACTCAGATTGCTTGCGACGCAACACTTCTATTACTGTACCTTTTACACGCTTATTGTTGTCAAAATAGCCTTTTACTTCTACTCTTACCTCATCGCCATTCAATGCTGTGAGCATATTATCACGATCTATCATTATGTCTTTCTCCAGCCCTTCTACTTTTACAAAGCCTATTCCACCGCGTGTGACTTCCAGCTTGCCCTTGTATATATGCCGGCCTGCGTCGTTTTTCTTCTTTTTTTTAGTGCTTTTTGGCATTTTTAATATTTAGTTCTATAAAGATAATCGGATTGACTGACAGGTGCATGTGATAA
>Ga0364860_10773_pt1 | contig 14267 bp, 17 predicted proteins | sample ExccelAu500001D4_FD_206916 | JGI IMG/M metagenome (GOLD analysis project Ga0364860, IMG submission 206916) | Enriched cells from Trout Bog Lake Hypolimnion, Wisconsin, USA - BchlTB.Aug20.5000.01 .D4 | ecosystem: Environmental > Aquatic > Freshwater > Lake > Hypolimnion/Profundal zone | place: USA... | reverse complement strand
ATGTACTCATAATCGGCAGCGGCGGAGCAGGACTTAGCCTAGCGTTAAAACTAGCAGAGCAAAACATTGCCGTAGCCGTATTATCAAAATTTGCACTCACTTCTAGCAGCACCTATTATGCCCAAGGTGGTATATCAGCAGTATTTGATGCCGATGACTCGATAGAATCTCATATTGAAGACACACTTGATGCTGGTGCCGGCCTTTGTAAACCAGAAATTGTTAGATTGACAGTATCCCAAGGTAAAAGCTCAATTAAATGGTTGCGAGCCCATGGCGTAAAGTTTACCGAAGAAGAAACTGCCTCAGGCCAAACACAGTTGCATTTAAATCGAGAGGGTGGACATTCCCATCGACGCGTGGTTCACTCTGATGACGCCACCGGTAAAGCGGTATCGCTATCGCTGATTGAACGCGCACAACAACATCCCAACATTGAATTGCTAGAACATCATAACGTGGTCGAACTCATCACCATACCTAATGAGGGAGCAACTAACAAAAAGATCATTGGCGCTTATGTCTTAGATAGCCAAGAAAACAAAGTTAAAACCCTAGCTGCCAAGATTGTAGTTCTAGCAACGGGCGGCGCTAATATGGCTTATGTCTATAGTACCAATCCACATAGCTCAACCGGCGACGGTATTGCTTTAGCGTGGCGTGCAGGCTGCCGTATTAGCAATATGGAATTCATGCAATTCCATCCTACCTGCCTTTATCATCCAGAAGCCAGATCCTTTCTTATTAGCGAAGCGTTAAGAGGTGAAGGTGGCAAACTGGTACTTAAAGATGGTTCTTCCTTTATGGAAAAATTTGATGCCAGAGGCGAATTAGCACCTAGAGATATAGTCGCAAGAGCCATAGATCATGAAATGAAAAAACGCGGCATTGATTGCGTCTATCTGGACATCAGCCATAAACCCGCTGAATTTATACGCGAACACTTCCCTACTATTTATCAACAATGCCTAGAATATGGGATAGACATTACTAAACAGCCCATACCCGTCGTTCCTGCGGCACATTACACCTGTGGCGGAGTAATAACCGATGATCACGCACGCACCGACATTAGTAACTTATATGCGGTGGGTGAAGTTGCTTGCACAGGATTACACGGCGCCAATCGCATGGCCAGTAACTCTTTACTAGAATGCCTAGTATTTGCTGATCGTGCCTGTACAGATATTTTAGAAAGATTGCCTACGGTTTCATCACTACCCAGCATCCCTGAATGGGACGAATCAAAAGTGATAGACTCGGATGAGGAAGTGGTTGTTGCCCATAATTGGAACGAATTACGGCACTTTATGTGGGATTATGTGGGCATTGTAAGAACTGATAAACGCTTAAGCCGTGCACTGAGTCGAGTCAAGCTACTTAAAAAAGAAATAACCGAATATTACAGCCATTTTCGCGTCACCAGTGATTTATTAGAATTACGTAATCTCGTCATAGTGGCTGAATTGATTATTCGCTGTGCCCAGCAACGTAAGGAAAGTAGAGGCTTGCACTACACCTTAGATTATCCAGAACTAGATCATAGCACCCCACCCAAAGATACTATTTTGACTCCTCTTTAGACAAAGGTATCTACACAGATAATTGTTAGCATTCCCACGCGAGAACGATAACATTGTGGTGAAGATCGTAGGGGCGTATTGCATACGCCCTTATAAAATAAGCTCTATAACATTGGACTTTCAATGTTGGGCGTATGCAATACGCCCCTACGGTATTTTTTATCGTTTCCACGTCGATAAGAAACTTGTTTAGATACTTATGTTTACAAAGGGGGAAGCTAAAACCATAATACTTTCACAGTCTCGACAGCGGAATCCCAGCAATCGGAGCAGGGAGACGATAACTATGTCTTATATACAAGCCCAGTCCGTCAGGCAAGCCCTACATGGCCAGTACCTAGACTAACCTCAAATAAACCCATGTAATCCGCGTTTAGATTTAACGGACAACCAAGCCTTCAAATGAACTAAATCTTCAGTTTCTTCAAGCTCATCAATACTCTGCTTGTTTCTTAATAAACGAAAAGCAGCCGATAAAGCTTTTAAACGATCACCAACAATTCCAGCACGTCTTAAACCCACTGTATTTAATTTGTAATGCCTTGCAGGTCTTCCACCGACCAACATAAAAGGAATTACATCCATATTAAGGCCAGTGGTGCCTTGGACGATGGCATAAGAACCAATGCGGCAAAATTGATGCGCCACTACAGCACCTCCAATAAAGACATTATTACCGACCTCAACATGACCACCTATAGCCACATTATTAGCAAAAATAGTGTTATTGCCGACCGTACAATCATGAGCGACATGACTGTTATTCATAAAAAAACACCCATTACCAATTCGGGTTTCAGCGTGTTCTTTAGAGGCTCTATGAGCAGTAAAGCCCTCTCTAAAGACATTGCTATCGCCAATAATCAGCCATGAATCTGTTTCAGCTTTAAAACTAGTATCTTGTGGCAAACCACCTAACACCGCGTGAGGATGCAAAATATTAGCATTGCCCATACGCACATGTGCATGCACCACCGCATGAGCGCCTAACTGGCAATGATCACCCAAAACCGCGCCGCTTTCTATGACCGCGAAAGGTCCAATATTGCAATGTTCACCTAGTGTGACATTGGCGTCTATAAATGCAGTAGGGTGTATCTTTTGTGTCATCGTGACTAACCTCTAGGATGATATTGTGTATGTAAGGTTTTTAAACGTTCGCGGGCAATATGGGTATAAATCTGCGTCGTGGATAAATCAACATGCCCTAATAATAATTGTACAACACGCAAATCCGCACCATGATTTAATAAATGGGTGGCAAAAGCATGTCGTAAGGTATGTGGAGATAATTCTTTATTAATACCGGCCTTTTTGGCATGGCGTTTGATAATATGCCAAAAAGCTTGTCGAGTCATGCCGTCGCCACGATTAGTGACAAATAAAAAGTCACATTGCCGCTCAGCTAATAAAGTTTTACGGGCTTGCGCCATATAATCCTCTAGCCAATTCATAGCGACTTCACCGACCGGCACCAAACGTTCTTTATTGCCTTTGCCCCTAATTCTAACCACACCTTGCCTCAGACTAATATGCTCAAATTTTAAGCCCACCAATTCTGAAACCCTAAGGCCGGTCGCATAAAGCATTTCTAACATCGCTCTATCTCTAAAACCCATAGCATTGCTATGTTCTGGAGAATTGAGCAATAATTCTACATCGTGTTCAGAAAGTGAGATAGGAAGAGGTCTACCCAATTGCGGTGATTCGATAAGGCCAGTTGGATCTACGCTAATACGGCCTTCTCTAAGATAATAACCATAAAAACGACGCAGACTCGATAGAATACGAGCAGAGGAACGATTACCTATACCGGCTTGATAACGACTGGCTAAGAACTTTGATATATCGCTAGTATCAACCACTAACAAAGACTTTTCAGCCAAATATTTAGCAAAGATGCGTAAATCACTGCCGTAAGCCGATAAGGTATTTTCGCTTAAGCCCTGCTCTACCCAAACCGCATCTAAAAACTGTTCTATTAAATCAAGATTGGTCATAGATACTATTTGCTTCAGCCATTAGTAATTTAGTTTTAATCAGTATCAATTCACCTGAGGTCTGACCACAATAACCACCCAGGCCAGAAACAGAAACGACTCGATGACAAGGAATCAGAAAAGGATAAGGATTATCACGACAAGCATTACCGACTGCTCGTGCAGAAGACCCTATTTTTGCGGCTAAAGCAGAATAACTAATCGTAGTACCGTAAGGAATATTGCATAACTCAGACCATACAAGCTGACGAAACTGGGTACCTTGCTTTAATAACTTTACAACAAAAATTTTATTTAGCCGTTGGATCAATGGCTGATATTCATCGATGAATTGTGTATTGTCTGATTTCAAATCCCATTCAGCCTGACAAATAACATCCTGTCGTATAATCAGTTGCAAATATCCAGCAGGTGTAATGAGGGTTTTAAATTCGCTTATTCCCGAACCACTTTCAACCCATTGAATCATCATTATCAAACCTATCCGTTGCAAGCTTAAGCGACGCTAAGCTAACGGCTCTATCGTTAACCATCATACTTGCAAGAAAATTGAATTAGTAGAATGGGTAGAACAAAGTTATTCCATCAAAAGCAATCATCGATGGGTTTAACTATCACTCTACCCATCTTACCTTACTCAGCTTTATCAACAACCGGCACAGCAACCTTTTTAGGCTTAATACCCTTAGGCTCTTGCGTTAAATAACTAGTGGCAGCAACCGGCACTGAATCCAGCGTTAAAATAGCCCCCAACTCAATCATGGCTTTAAGATAAACCTTACGCTTAAAATAAACCACATCCTTAAGGGGTTCCCAGTAATCTACCCAACACCAGTCATCAAACTCGGGCTTTGAACAATGATCAAAGCGTACTGTGGTATCTTCTGTTAGCAAACGCAACATATACCAAATTTGCTTTTGCCCTATACATAAAGGCAAAGAGTTTTTTCGTACATAGCGTTCAGGCAATTGATACCTTAACCAATAACGTGTGCGTCCCAATATTTCAACGTGCTGCTGTTGCAAGCCCGTTTCTTCCCACAATTCTCGATACATCGCTGTTTCAGGGTCTTCGTCGTCATTAATTCCGCCTTGCGGGAATTGCCAAGCATTTACGCCCATCCGTTTTGCCCAAAACACGCGACCCTCATCATTGCAAAGGATGATTCCGACATTGGGTCGGTATCCTTTAGAGTCTATCATGTTAAAACCTGTCTATTTTCGTCTAATCGTTTAATTTATCATCTCGATAAAATTACAAGACTAGGTCAGTTTGTTTATAATGGCGCCATTGTTCCATAAATAACAACTAGATACCAGTAGGTATCTGCCTTTTTAATTAGCACAAACAGGTTTAATGTGAGTTTAGCGATTTTTGATTTAGATAATACCTTAATAGCGGATGATAGTGATTACTTGTGGGGACAGTTTTTAGTTGATCAAGGTATCGTCGATAAAGACCTCTACGAGAGCGCCAATGCTAAATTTTATGAAGAATATAAACACGGCACTTTAGATATCGTTGAGTTTTTGCGCTTTTCTCTGCAACCCTTGTCACAGCATGAACCTGTGCAACTTTATCAATGGCGTGACCAATTTATAAATGACATTATTACGCCCATTTTATTAAAACCCGCGCAACAACTGATTGCCAAGCATCGTGAGCGGGGTGACACCCTGATTGTCATTACCGCTACCAATCGATTCGTCACCGCGCCCATCGTTGCCCTTTATGGCATCGAACATTTATTAGCGACTACGCCAGAAATGATAGACGGACGTTATACTGGCAACTATATTGAAGTGCCCTGCTTTCAAGCAGGTAAAGTAGAATTATTAAATGCGTGGTTAGAAACTAGACCAGAAACATTAGAAGACAGTTGGTTTTATAGCGACTCACACAATGATTTACCACTTTTAAATCTAGTCGATCATCCTGTCGCCGTAGATCCAGATGAAAAGCTTGCTGCTTATGCAAAAGAAGCCAACTGGCCCATCATCAGCTTACGATCAGAACTATGCCCTAACGAGCATTTCCATAAATAAGCTATGTTGTAAGGCAATGACGTAGACCCTGAGAATAAAGCGTATAAATAAATTCGATCGTAATCTAGGAGCCGATCGTAATGTGCGGACAGGTCGCGACCTGTCCCTACGGTGTTGAATTAAGCAATAATGCGACCCATGCCTGTGTTGTAGGCCGGAATAAGGCTTTTCGAGCGTAAGCAAGCGAGTATTTCCGGCATAGGCAGCCACATATTACCAGAAACGCCACCTGGCATTTCAGCCTACTAGGCTTACAATTACCGTAGGGGCGTATTGCATACGCCCTATATTAAACGTTCAATATTGTAGATTGATGATTACAATAGAGATTATTTAAGTGCGTATGCAGATACGTTCTTACCCGCTACTTGCAAAGGCTCACTGTGTTTGCCGGAAACGCTTTTCTCGCTATTGCTCGAAAAGCCTTATTCCGGCCTACTAGATTGGCAATCCGGCTATGATTGCTTATGTAGATAAGAAATTACCGTAGGGGCGTATTGCATACGCCCTACAACCTCACCACAAAGCCTTCCTTTCTGAAAGGGGGCAGCCTTATAAATGACAATCTATTGAAACCTGTTCTAATTAACTTACCCCAACAAGTATCAAAAAATTAAATACTTAAAAAGCATTTAACATCGATCTAATAAAATCGCTTGAATTTTTGTTGCCTGCCAAATATTTCACACAAATTTAATAAAGTTATTGTAAGTTATAACTCACCTGTTCGCTTGACCTTTGCTTTAAACAGTTGATTTAACTTTTTTACAACGACTATATGCTCAAAATAAATAAATTACACATACTCACATTGGGAGCAGTCTTTATGCTACCTAATGCTTACGCCTTAGACTTAGGGCATGATGTCACGCTCAAGGGCTTTGGCACGGCCGGGCTTGTTTATAGTGACAACAATCAGGCTGACTTTGTAGAAAGCACCTATCTTAATCCTAGAGGTGTAGGTCGAACTGAAAATATCAGTGCTGTTGTTGACAGCAAGATAGGCTTGCAGATGGATTGGCACGCTACTTCACATTTAAGTTTTACAGCACAAGCAGTTAGCAAGCAAGATCCTACTAATTCCTGGGTGCCCGAGCTTCAATGGGGCTTTGCTAAATTTAAAGTAATGCCAAATTTGGATATCCGTGCTGGACGCATAAGACCAGCTACTTATATGTTGTCTGATACCTTAGATGTTAATTATGCAAATCCATGGGTGAGGCCTCCCGTCGAGTTTTATAACCAGAATCCTATTCAACACATGGAAGGCGTTGATATCTTGTATCGATTACAAACAGGATCAGTCAATTGGTTGTTGCAGCCCTATTATGGTAATAGTCAGGCATCTGCTGTGTCAAACATGCAATTAACAGCCGACAATTTAGTTGGCGCTAATATTGTAGCTACTGTAAATGATTTTACTTTTCGTGTCGGCTACAGTCATGCCAGTATTACTGTCAACATTCCGCAATTCGAAAGCGTGGTGAGGCCCAATCTTCAATCGCTTTGTCCTTACGACCCAGTGGCTTGCGTTCAGCTAGCGTCTTTAGATCCTACGAGCAAATCAACTCATTTTACGTCTGCTGGAGCAGGCTGGGACAATGGAAACTATTTTTTAAACGGAGAATTTGGCTGGCGAACCTCAGCGACTGCTGAGATTTCGGATACCTTAAGTGGCTATATTTCTGGCGGTGCTCGCTTTGGAAAATGGACGCCTTATGTCACCTATTCGCAATACGCTATGATCAGTCCAACCAGTTTCAATGGTGGCACAGGGCCTTTAGGTGATTACACCAATCAAATTGTGACAGCAGTGCTAACCAGTGCATCAATGAGTCAAAACACAAAAACGATTGGACTGCGCTATGAGTTAACAAACAATATTGCAATAAAAGGTCAGTGGGATCGAATTGATACCAGTCTGACTGGAGGTCAAGGTACGGCTGGTGGTCTTTTTAGGAATGGCACAGATGCTTTTAATAATGCAAGTTATTCTATTAATTTATTCAGCGCTAGTGTTGACTTTATTTTTTAAGGGCTGAATGATGAAAATATTAACTCTCGCCTATTTCTCGATACTGAGTAGCGCATTAATGCTATTAAGCACCACTGCCCACGCAGACCCTATAGTCGTTGTAGTCAGCGCCAACTCCCCTGTTTCTAAATTGGATAAAGAACAAGTCGCCAATTTATTCCTAGGCAAATCGTCTAGCTATCCCGATGGTAGCAATGCAGTGCCTATCGAACAAACGGATGGCTCAGCTGCGCACGAAGAATTTCACAAAAGTGTCACCGAAAAATCAGCTTCGCAATTGAAATCCTATTGGTCGAAAATGATCTTTTCCGGTAAAGGCACAGCACCAAAAGAAGTATCTAGCAACAGTGAGTTGTTAAAGTTGCTGGCTGGCAATCCGGCGATGATTGCTTATATTGATAAGAATGCAGTTGATAAATCAGTCAAGGTTGTCTTTGCACCTTGATGTTTTTGTTTGCGCTTTGATTGCTGGGATTTCGCTATCGCTACATCCCAGCCTACGATATGAGGCTACATTAAATGTAGGCCGGAATAAGGCTTTTCGAGCGTAAGCAAGGGAGTGTTTCCGGCATAGACAGCCACATATTGCTGGAAACGCTAGCACTTATTTCAGCCTACTAAGCTTACAATTACCGTAGGGGCGTATTGCATACGCCCTATATTAAACGTTCAATATTGTAGATTGATGATTACAATCGAGATTAATTAAGTGCCTATGCAGATACGTCCTTACCCGCTAATGACAAAGGCTTAATGTGTTTGCCGGAAACGCTTTTCTCGCTATTGCTCGAAAAGCCTTATTCCGGCCTACTAGATTGGCAATCCGGCTATGATTGCTTATTTAGATAAGAAATTACCGTAGGGGCGTATTGCATACGCCCTATATTAAACGTTCAATATTGTAGATTAATGATTACAATCGAGATTATTTAAGTGCGTATGCAGATACGTCCTTACCCGCTACTTGCAAAGGCTCACTGTGTTTGCCGGAATAAGGCTTTTCTCGCTATTGCTCGTAAAGCCTTATTCCGGCCTACTAGATTGGCAATCCGGCTATGATTGCTTATGTAGATAAGAAATTACCGTAGGGGCGTATTGCATACGCCCTATATTAAACGTTCAATATTGTAGATTGATGATTACAATCGAGATTATTTAAGTGCCTATGCAGATACGTCCTTACCGGCTAATGGCAAAGTCTCAATATGTTTGCCGGAAACGCTTTTCTCGCTATTGCTCGTAAAGCCTTATTCTGGCCTACTCGCTATTCTGGCGCTGGATGATTTATCCAAAACAATGCCTTACTAAACCTACTGTTTACATTAATTAATACAAAGACGAACACCATTAATGTAATGAAACTTTAATAGTTTTCTTGTAAGATATTACCTATAAAATTAACTGAACACTGCTGTAGATCGGCTAATACATTTGCTTTAAAACACCTACAACAAAAATGAACAAAAAAACTCTTACTAACACTAGTAACTGCCTTTATGCTTACGCCATAGACCATGCGCATAATGTGACCTTTAAAAGCTTTGGTAATGCTAATTTGGTTTATAGCAATAATAATCAAACTGACTTTGTTGATAATAATTATCTTAATCCTAAAGGTTCGTATCATACTAAAGATGTCAGTAAACAAGACCCTAATAATTCTCGAATGCCTGAATGAGTTTATATTTTTAGAGCTGAACTTTGAAAATATTAAATTTAAATCAATCCTTAATACTGAGTGTCATATTGTTACTATCTTCGACGCTTGCGCATTCTGAGTCGATAGTAGTAATTACCAGTGCCGCCTCCTCAGTTTCTAAATTGGATAAAGAGCAAGTTGCTAATTTGTTTTTAGGTAAATCATCTAGTTATCCCGATGGTAGTGCTGCCGTACCTATCGAACAAACTGACAACTCAACAGCACATGAAGAGTTTCACAAGAACGTCACCGAAAAATCAGCCTCGCAGTTAAAGTCCTATTGGTCGAAAATGATTTTTTCAGGAAAAGGCAGCGCACCTAAAGAAGTTGCAAACAACAATGAGTTGTTAAAATTGGTGGCTGCTAATCCGACAATGATTGGCTATGTTGATAAGAATGCACTAGATAAATCGGTCAAAGTGATATTTACACCTTGAGTTTGTTGTATTTACTTCGATTGCTGGGATTTCTCTATCGAGACTGTGAAAGTATTATGACTTTAGCTTCCCCCTTTGTAAAAGGGGGATCGAGGGGGATTTTATTAAGTCATAGATTATTGATATTTAATAATAATTTTTTAATAGATCAAATCTCCCCTAACCCCTCTTTGCTAAAGAGGGGGAATAAAAAGAATACTTTCACAGTCGCTATCGCCACATCCCAGCCTACGATATGAGGCTACATTAAATGTAGGCCGGAATAAGGCTTTTCGAGCGTAGCAAGGGAGTGTTTCCGGCCTAGGGCGCAACCACATATTGCCAGAAACGCCAGCACACATTTCGGCCTACTAGACTGCGTGGCAACAATAAATAACCAGCCTTCGACATAATATTATCATCCCTGCGTGAAAATAGTTTTAATGCCCACCATGATTATATTCTTGCGGGTCTTGTAGGTTTTATGATTTACCCAATAATGTGCAGGGTGGGACAAAAAGTTTCCAAGACAAACCCTGAAGTTTCTAGTGGCGGTATACCAAACTTTATGGTTGACAATATAAATCTCTGCGTCCGCCTTAAAAGTCGCAGGACACACCATATAAGTTTCAGGGTGCACAAGAAAATATTCAGAGTGACACAAAAATTATCAGCATTAGCCCTGAAAGATTTGTTGTCGGTGTGCTGATGTTAAGTGATGACGGAATGAGCTTCTCTGTGCGTCAAAAAACCCTCACCATTCGCATTAGCCATGTGTTCGTGGCGAATCTGTCGCCCCTACAGTATGAACTCGCAGTTTATGTAGGCTCATGCCATATGAGCACTGCTTTTAGTTGTGTAAATACCTATGTTGCTATTGAGGGGAAATAAAAATAATACTTTAACAGCTTGCGTAGGTCGAGTTAGCGATAGTGTAACCCGACCTACGCCTAGTTTGCGCCTATGTGGCTTTAGCCAGGATGACGTGGCTAAAGCCAGTCCACAGATTCAGGGCTATGTTGTCCCTCAACCGATAAAAAGCTAAAGCTTGATTATTGCCTCAATTTGAGCAGCTAGCTTATCTGGATCTACTGGCTTCAAAATATACCCTCTAGCGCCTGCTTTGATAGCTTGGCGTACCATATCTTCCTGGCCGTGCGAAGTGACCATAATGATTTTAGCATCAGGAAACTCGGTAATAATCTTAGCCGTTGCCTGAATACCATCCATATCAGGCATAGTAATATCCATAGTCACTAAATCAGGAATTTCATAGCGGTATTTAGTGACGGCCTCTGCACCACTTTTCGCTGTATGCCTGACGTAATGACCCATTTTTAACAACATCGCTTCCATTTTTTTAATCGCTAATGAAGAATCATCAACAACCAACACATTTAACGCAATCACAACTTAACTCCACTATTGATTACCAAGCCAGATTTCACAGTGCCTAAATCTACAGGTGAAATAAAATCCACATCCATGTAGCCATAATGGGTTTTATAACTAACATGGGCAAAATTAGCACCTTTAGGCCTACGAAAACTACCCTTACCTTCAAGCACCAAGGGTGGTGACAAAGCTATAGCTTCGCCAGAACCCGCCAAAGCTTTTAAGCTATGGCCTAAGATTATATTTGCTATCTCGGCGACTACATCATGTCGATAGATGTTAAGCTCATCGCCAGGAATTTCCAACCCCGCTGTTTCTATTTCCACTAAATGACTAACAACGGTCTCATCAAAACAAAATGCGATTAATGCTTTGACTGGCCCAGATATAGCAATAATGGTAGTCATATCTCTAGGCTCTAGCATATTAATTTCACCAGCATAGGTTTCAGTTGATAAAAACGCTATATCTAAGGTATTTTGAAAATAAGCGGCTGTAGCCGACATAACAGTATTACGGATGGTTACAATGACTTCATCTACCTTGCCATTCATGCTGCAATATCCTTTAAAATGGGAATACGAAAAATAAATTGGGTACCTTGGTCATTGGCAGTTTCAATCGTAACATTACCACCTAAGCGCAATACTTCTTGGCGAACAGCTGCCATACCTACCCCTCGACCGGAAAGATCTGTGGCTGTCTCACGACTAGAAACACCATCAGCAAAAACTAAATCGGCTAAACTTAAACTTTTAATATCGCTACTAAGCGTATTAGAGGCACGTAAGCGCAGCGCTGCTTCATTAATACCCGCACCATCATCCTTAATGATTAGTTTAAATTCATTACTGTTATGTTCAGTGATACATTGAATAGTGCCAGCCTCATGCTTGCCCTTATCGTAGCGGGTATCTGGATCTTCGATACCGTGATCAACGGCATTACGCATGACATGCCCTAAAGCTAACAAAAATTGTCTATAAATATCAGGATCCAAGCGCACATCGCTACCAATGATTTCTAATGGCATTAACTCTTTTTCTAATTGCAAAGCTACTTGTTGTAATAGCTTGCTGTAATCACGAAGTTCTTTATGTAAAGAAATACTGCGCACTTGAGATAACTCTTGCAAGAGCGACTCATGCTCTAACTTAACTTCTTTGTTGCGTAATAAGTCTATGGCTAGTTGTTCAAAAGCGCGAGCATTGCTAATTTGTAATGAGATAACACCACCTCGACTGAAATAATTTTCACCTAAGGCTGATGTGACAACGGCAAGATCGCGATTGAGCAACGCTATCCAATCAGCTGAAAACACGATTGACAGTATTCCATCAGCAGAATCAGCACTCAGCAAATCATGCAAACAAGGTAAGCCTTGAAGAAATGCTTCAATCTGATGCAATTCTGTCGGTACGTGAGTAAAACGAAATTGATTAAAACTACCTTTAAAGGTATGAATGGTTCTATAAAGGCTTGAAACTTCTTCAGTTAACCAAGGTTCAGGGCCTGCTTTACAGAACGCTATAAAATCATCTATGGTAGCAAGAAACTCAGGGCCATCAGTTACAGCCGCCAGTATCATAGCTGACTGCTTACTTTCTAATTCCGCTTTCTTTTTAAGCTCAACTTCATTAGTTATATCAGTCAGCACCACCATAAAGCCGGTTTTAATTGGAATGTATTGGGCTTTAAGAACTCTACCATTTCCAACAAGCTCAGTTGGAATGAGTCCCAAAAACATAGCTTCTAAGGCTGGGTTTTCAGCCTGTATCGCATCTTCTATAAGAGAGCGCATTAATTTACGCTTATGTAGATTAGCTTCTAAGGCATCTTCTATACAGGCTCGCATTAACTTGCGCTTAGAACTATCGTTGGAAAACGGAAACAATAATTTATCGGCATATTTTCCCGTAGGTATCTCACCTAACATAGAAATACAGGCTTGACTGTATTCACCGACAACCTTTAAATCATTTCCAAAAGAAAAAAAGCCCTGCCCACAATTATTTAACAAGGTAGCAACTTGGTCTAACGAGTCTGAAACAGAATTATTTTGGCGATTAAGCAAGCGTATAAAGTAAACCAATATAGCCATGAACAGCAAATTGATCGCCCCTACCCCAATACTCATATAGAAATTAAGAGCAGAAGAATGGCCAGACTCATTTAAAGTATTTAAGAAGTTTTGATAGCTTATTTCTCTAAAAGCGACGACATGTTGACGTAGTTCCTGCAACAATTGATTCATTTGTACAGACTGACCTAATTCATCTTTGCCACCATTCGCCAAGAGCGCTTGGCTGGTCTGTTCTGCAAAGCTAAAATAGCCCTCAAATTGATTTTGCAAAGCCACTATCGCTTCATGTTGTTCAGGGTAGTTTTCGCCTATATGTGTCAGTAAGTTTGAAGTAAGCGTGTAAACTTCACGGGCGCTACTGATTTCTTCAGCTTCGCCAGTCATGACCGCTTGAATCATGTGGCCTTCAATGCGATCAATATTGACAATAGTCGCATCAATCTGTTCAAGAACAGGAAAGTACACATCTTTAATATCCGACAATTGCTCGGAGCTTTTAACAGATGATTGCAAACCGTATAGGAAGAAAACCGAAAACATAATAATCGCAATAACAACCAAACCTGTTATTTTACGCATAGAGCTACGACTTTGAGCGTTGAAGTCAGCAGAACTAAAAGTAGGCTCCGTGCTCTTTTTACTACGTCGAAATCTTGATAAAATAAGATATCCAAATTTGCGAAATGGCATCTAATATTCCTAAGGCCTATGGATTCTATGTTGGATGTTGAATATAAACTTTAAAAAATAGGTAATGATTGAAGCTAGTTTGTCCTCATATACTTACCCCACATAAATTATAGAATATTTTGCAAAAGATGTGTTCTATTTATTTAAACTTTATAATTATCACAATTTCAGTTACTTAAGACATAACTCATGCAATATTAGCATTTTGGTTCTGTTAAAAAGCTTGAATAAGTAGCCCTAAGAGATTCAAAGATTGAAATCGAGCTTATTAAAAGGCATTGGCAATTCGCCCCTATCGGATTTCTAACAATTTAAGTTTA
>Ga0364860_10846_pt1 | contig 14387 bp, 14 predicted proteins | sample ExccelAu500001D4_FD_206916 | JGI IMG/M metagenome (GOLD analysis project Ga0364860, IMG submission 206916) | Enriched cells from Trout Bog Lake Hypolimnion, Wisconsin, USA - BchlTB.Aug20.5000.01 .D4 | ecosystem: Environmental > Aquatic > Freshwater > Lake > Hypolimnion/Profundal zone | place: USA... | reverse complement strand
TACAGAGGTTAAGAAAGATCCAGAGAAAACTATTCGTTAAAAGACTTAGCGCTACGCGGCGCAAACGTTAGGATTTTTGCGCTGGGTTTTTCGACATTGCCCGATGTCGTTGAACTATCGGACACACCGGTATCATTGATCCTGATGTGAACGAGATCTTGCCATGCGTGGTTAAGACTATTAAAGCCTTCCCACATCAGGTTAGACACACGAACAGTTGAACCCAGAGGCGATTTCGATAACCTGCGTATGCTATCAACGCGAAACTGGATACCCAATAGCCGGGACTTAATTCTCTCAGGAGCGCTTTCAATAAAACTACTGATTATTTTTTGTCTTAGATCTTCGTAAGCTTGCGGATCTTTAAGCGCAAGGTCTGCCAGATATTCGTGAGTCGGCAATTCTGGTTGACTACCTACCACTGACGAAATATTTTTTTCCATTTATCGACGTAAGATCGGCTGGCGAGTTTGCAAGTGGCAATGCCCCTGGAACAATTAACATCCCCCTTCAGGAGCTGGAAAGCAGACTCGGTGAGATATCCAAATCTGCCCCCGTCGTGCTCTGCTGTGCAAGCGGAACACGAAGTGGAATGGCAAAACTTTTACTAAAAAAGAACGCCTACAGGAATGTCTATAATATCGGCACTTGGAGCAAGCTTTTGGGCTAAACCACTTTGGAATGCATTAGTGAAAATCCAAACAACAGCAAAAACCTCTTCATAAATCGTCAAACTGCAGACATTAACCTTCTCCCTCAAGTTATATTTACTTGCATCAGCTCGTTACCGTTCGGATCAGTCAGATGAACTGCACAGGCAATGCAAGGATCAAAGCTGTGGACGGTACGCAGTATCTCGATGGGTTGTTTCACATCCTGTAGTTGATGCCCTTTCAAGGCCGCCTCATACGGCCCCTGGTTTCCTTGCGCATCGCGCGGCCCTGCATTCCAAGTACTGGGCACGATAGCCTGATAGTTGGATATTTTTTGATCGTCGATCACGATCCAGTGTGAAAGCCCCCCGCGCGGTGCTTCCATCACGCCTACACCCTGCGCATGGCTGGGCCAAGTAGATGGATCCCACTTTGTTTCATTGAAGGTTTTCACATCACCTGCTTTGATGTTGGCGACGAGCTGGTCATACCAGCCCTGCATCGCGTCAGCTACCAGCTTAGTTTCCAACGTTCGCGCGGCAGTGCGTCCCATGGTCGAATACAGCGCTTGTACCGGCAGATCGAGTTTCCTCAAAGTCATACCGACCAGTTCTTTGGTCTGCTCATGCCCGCTTGCATACATCATCAACACCCGCGCCAGCGGCCCTACTTCGACAGCTTTGCCTTTCCAGCGCGGAGACTTCATCCAGGAATAATCCTTGTCCACATCTAGTTGTTGGTAAGGTGGCTTGGGACCGGTGTAGTCCAACTTGGTCTCGCCCTTATAAGGATGCAGCCCCTTTTCTTTGCCTACAGAATAATCGTACCAAGCATGGCTGACGAATTCCTGTATCTCGCTTTCCGCATTCAGGTCAATAGGGTGTATTTTGTTAAGATTGCGATCCAAAATCACACCGGAGGGTATCATGTAGGAAGATGGGTCGGACATACCTTTAGCCGGAAAATCACCGAAGGTAAGAAAGTTGCCGACACCTTCGCCTTGCTTGAACCAGTCTTTGTAAAAGCCGGCTATCGCCAGTGTATCCGGCACATAGACTTGATCAACGAATCCGCGCATTTGATCGATCACATTCTTCACGGTTTGCAGCCCAACCTCGTTGAGTGCAGTGCCGGAATTGCCACCGTGAGAAACGCTATCACCGGAATGGTTAGGATCAATACTGATCGCACACGGCACGCCCCCCACCAAGAACATCGGGTGCGGATTTTTGCCGCCGAACACGGTATGCAATTTCACCACATCGCGTTGCCAAGCCAACGCATCCAAATAATGCGCCACGGCCATAAGGTTGGCTTCGGATGGCAATTTGTAGGCTGGATGTCCCCAGTAGCCATTGGCAAAAATTCCAAGCTGTCCTGCTTCGACAAAGCCTTTTATCTTTTTCTGCACATCGCTAAAATATCCAGGTGATGATTTTGCATAACCTGAAATACTTTGTGCCAATGTCGAAGTTGCCTTGGGATCGGCCTTCAGCGCTGACACCACATCCACCCAATCCAGCGCATGCAGATGATAGAAATGCATCACGTGGTCGTGAATGTACTGTGCACCAATCATCAGGTTACGGATCAATTGTGCATTGCTTGGCACTTCTATCTGTAGCGCGCTTTCTACCGCACGAACAGAGGCAATGCCATGCACAAGCGTGCATACGCCGCAAATGCGCTGTGCGAATGCCCATGCCTCGCGCGGATCACGACCGCGCAGGATAATTTCGATGCCGCGCACCATAGTACCGGCCGATGAGGCTCGGATGATACGACCTTCACTATCGGTTTCCGCTTCGATGCGCAAATGCCCTTCGATGCGGGTAACCGGGTCGACAATGACGCGTCTATTATCTGGCTGGTTCATAGTGCGTTGTCCTCAACTAGATATTGGCCCAGCAATTCGGTCAAACCGATCACTTCAATATTCATATGGTAATGTTCAAGAGCATCTTCCATTACGATGCGGCAGTTGGCACAGGCAGTTATCAACGTTTGCACGCCGGTAGATTCGATTTGCATTTTTTTGTGTTTGAAAGCTTGCAAACGTAACGGTTCGGCACGCTCGATGGCCGAAACGCCACCTCCCCCGCCGCAGCACCAATTCATCACTCCGGCATCGGGCATCTCGCGGAAATCTTCAGCTACCTCGCCCAACAAACGGCGCGGCTGTGCCACTACTCCGCCGCGTCGAGCGATCTGGCAAGGGTCATGGTATGTCAGCGGACGTTTATCTTTGCCTTTGGTTATTAATTTGCCTGCCGTATGCAATTCGTCAAGTACTTCTAAAATATGTTTGACTTCAAAACCGAACGATCTACCCATCAGGTTCGGCCCTTCCCAGCGCAGTGCGGTAAAGGCATGTCCGCACTCTGGGCTGATCACGCACTTGACCTGCAAGCGTTCGGCTGCGACCACAATGCGACTGACAATCTCGCGTGCCAGATCAGAAACACCGATCTGAATTCCGCTGTTAGTCGCCTCAAACGCATCGGCAGCCAGTGTCCAACTGACCCCGGCTTGTTTGAAGATGCGACTCAAGGCGGAAAGATATTCTGGAAAATTGATGATTTCCATTGAGGACATCAGCACCAGAAAATCTGCCCCTTGGCGTTCCACTGGCACCTCGATACCGGTATTCGTCTGTACATGTTTGATCTGTGCCAATACGGTCGCCCACTTGATGTTCATGGGACTGCCGACAGTAATGGTGCGTGAAGTAGAACCGATCAAATCTTGCGGCGCATGGCCCGACGAGGCCATGCCCTCGCGCATCTTGCGGATCATATAGGTAAGGTCGTTACCCACCGGGCAGACCATTGCGCAACGACCGCATAAGGTGCAGCTGTCATAAACCAGCGGTTCCCACTCGGCCAGTTCGGCATCCGTCACCGGCTTTGCAAAGCCAAGCATCTTTCCCAACTTGCCCAGTAACGTGTATTCCTGTTGCCACACGCGGCGTAGTGGTTCTAATTTATGAATCGGCGTGTATTTAGCATCGCCTGTTTCGGTGTAGAACAAACATGCCTCTGCACACAATCCACAATGCACACAACTGGAAAAGAAACTTGCGATCGGTGCATCGATCACCTCTTTAAAGGAGTTAATGCCTTTGGTAAGTGTCGCACTCATGATGCCGTTCCTTTTCTTCCAAATATATCGCCGTTGTACCAGCGCGAAATAAATACAGAGAAGCTATGGAATAGTTTGGTGAAGGGCAGTAATACCAATAGTAATTCCACCGAGAATATGTGCAAAGACAACATCAGAGTATATTCGACCAGCATATGGTGAAAGGCAAGATAGCCGGTCAACAAAGGGAGTAGCGTGATTACCCAAGCCAGATAATCACCGAAGCCGGACAGCAACCGCTTCACTGGATTGTTCAGCCGATGCACCAACAACACACACAGTGCAATAATCGCCGCAACTGCAGAGGCATCAACCAGCGCGGTAGGAAAACTCGGCCAGACAAGTCTGAAAGTACTATTGAAAAATTCAATGTGCTGGGCAAAAAATAAAACGACAACCACAAGTCCCAGATGAAAAACATAGCCACTGATGTACGCCACCGGATCGCGTTTTAACATTCCTGCTGCGGGCAGTGAACGGGTAAACATTGTGCGCCAACCACTCCCGGGAGAATTGCTGCGCGGCTTTGCCAGATCAGCCTTACGACCGAGTCCAAAGATTTCGAACAGTCGCAATACAATACCCGCCACACATATCACGAGTGCCCAATTCAATGCGCTGCCACGTGCAAAAGTCAGGAGTTCAAGATAGCTCATTTTGCCTCCTTGGTTAATTCTTGCACGGTCACATTTTCATGTGCAGATTTCGCTGCGGCTTTAGTTGAACGGTTGTGCCAAGTGATTGCAACCCCTGCGGCAGCACCAGCCAGTGCTGCGGCCCCAAGCAGGGATAAAGTTGCCGACAACGGCATGGACAAGGCTTTATAGAGAGGCCCTGCGTCCCAAAAATTTGGCTCGGAACAGCCGATACAACCGTGCCCGGACTGGATCGGGAAACTGGTGCCATCGTTCCACTTGGTCGTGGCACAAGAATTGTAAGTCACCGGACCTTTGCAGCCGAGTTTGTATAGACACCAACCTTGACGCGCTGCTTCATCGTCAAAGGTTTGTGCGAATTTGCCCTGATCATAGAAGGGGCGACGGTAACAGCGATCATGGATCGTTTCGCCGTAAAATGATTTTGGACGCCCCAAAGAATCTAATTCCGGAATACTACCGAAGGTCAGAAAATGCACCAGCACGCCCGTCATCACCACCGGAATCGGCGGACAGCCGGGAACATTGATGATTGGTTTATCTTTGATGATATCGTTTACTGAAACTGCGCCGGTCGGGTTTGGGTCTGCTTTGGGAAGGCCGCCGTAGGTCGCGCAGGTTCCCACCGCGACGATAGCTGCCGCGCCTTTAGCCGCTTCAACCAGCATGTCGTAATTACTGACACCGGCAATAGTCGAAAAGCCGGGGTTGCCCATAGGAATTGCGCCATCGACAATCAGCAAATACTTGCCCGCATTGTCCTTCATCGCCGATGTACGCGCTTGTTCTGCTGCCTCTCCCGAAGCAGCTTGCAATGTATGGTGATAATCGAGTGAGATTAAGTCGAAGATTAAATTTTCCAACGTCGGCGAATGCGAACGTGTGATTGATTCTGTACAACCGGTGCATTCCTGAAAGGAAAGCCAAATCACCGATTGCCGTCGAGCTTTGGAAATCGCTTCAGCCATCGCGCTCGCCATCGACGGCGGCAAGGCTAACATCCCGGTGACCACAGTACAGAACTTGAGGAATTCGCGGCGCGTCACCCCTCGCTGTTGCAAGCCTTCCCCCACCGTTCCGGGTAATGACCTTGCTTGTTCTACTGCTTTCATGTTCACTCCTTTGAATCGGAAGTAACCTCACGGTTGAAGTCTGCTCTGCTAACTTAGTGAGGTCAATCCACCAAAAGGGTTATACCTTAATACTTGAGTAATTTGTAAACCGCGCAATGATCTTAGTGGCAATGTCACGCACTTCGGGAATTGCCGCAGCAACCGCAGGTGTCAGTGCATCCCCCCATCCCACAATATCTGGCTGTATTCCGATCAGAGCTCTTTGCTCTGGCCAATGGCCGGTCAGAAGCGAGATCGATCTTAGATCAAGCAACCCCACTTCATGCACGCTGCTTTTGCGATTTTCACCCAGAAAGCGATCCATCTCATCGCCTTCAAAACTTCGCACCGTGCCAGGCATGGCTCCGAGTTCTGCAGCATCAATCACCAGCAAGGCTCTGCATTCGCTAATCGGCAGCGCCAGCGTAAAAGACAGCGTACCGCCATCGAGAAATTCCATATCTTCACGCATGCCGAATTGTTTAGCTAATTGCTGCATGGCAACGATACCCACGCCCTCATCGGTAAGTAAGGTGTTGCCGATACCCAACACCAATATTTTTATGCCCATTCCATCTCCTAATGATATGCAGGAATCAAGTGTCGCAACCGCACACTCGACAGACGGTTACAGCACATTTTTAACATCTTAATCCCCGCAGGTAATCTGCCTGTGTTTGCAAATTCTTTTCGTCGGCAGGTCAATTTTTTTCATTACCCGGTAGCGGAATTCCGCGGTGTACGGCGGTCGATAAAAACAGCGATAACTACTGCAAAAACCGCAACACATTAGCAGCATCAAAAGGCCAGTAAAGCTCTGCGCCGTTGTCTATACGCTTCAATACAGGTATTTTTAGACTATATTTTTCAAATAAATCGTTATCGTCAATAATGTCGATTTTTTCGACTGTGACCCCTGCATGACGAAGGATCGCTTCCGCCTCCTCACATAGGTGGCAGTGTGCTGTGCTGAAAAGTTTTGCTTGTGTCATGGCCGTAGGTAATTTGTACTTCCTCTAGTGTGATATTCCGATGTTCACAATGACGACTAACGAGACAGTACAGAAAATCAATATGTCACGCTAGAAATCTGGCTACCAAACTTTGCCCTCGCCTCGATAACATCTTGTCAACTCATACGGCGAGACTGCGGAATAAACAGTGCAGGTCTACCATCCGTGTTGCTTCAACAAGCGTAGTCGTGCTGCCAATAATCGCGTGCTGATCCCTGCAAACTTCGCTACGACTCCGAATAACGCTTTTTACAACCGGTCAGGTCGCGAATGCTCAAGGTCGTCCATTTTCCATCCAATATTTTTGCAGTTCTTTGGATTTGATCCATAGCTAGAGTGTTTGTATTCACGACTTCCCTTTTAGCAATAACCTCATAATATGAAATTTAGCATTTATATTGGATCTTGTTCTAGTCAAGTCAGGAGAATCTGGCGCACTACAGACTCATCGACCACGCGAGACTACATTCGCAGTCGATATGTGCCGGTTTCAGAAGTGATTTTGAAGCTGCCGAAATAACGTATTTTGTCTGAAGTATTAGCCAGCGGCAATATTCGGCTAAAAAAGGAAAAAGACCTACGGTTTTCACCGTAACTCTTTGTATTTACTGGTCGGGGCGAGAGGATTCGAACCTCCGACCACATGCACCCCATGCATGTACGCTACCAGGCTGCGCTACGCCCCGAAGGTGTGAATTATATCAGAGCGAAATATTCCTTGAAGAGATTTTGGATCTGCTCGCGCCTTATTGCATCAGGCTTGCAACACCGCAAGCACTTCGCGAATCTCACGACGCAATTCGCTGACATTGAAAGCGGATGGCTTCGTTGCTGCTACCGGCATTTTGATTTCTTCATGTTTAGTCGCAGACTGATCCAAACGACTGCGCGCACCGCTGATGGTGAATCCGTCTTCATAGAGCAATTGACGAATACGGCGGATGAGCAACACCTCATGGTGTTGGTAGTAACGGCGATTGCCGCCACGTTTAACCGGCTTGAGCTGAGTAAACTCCTGCTCCCAGTAGCGCAAAACGTGCGCCTTCACCCCGCACAAGTCACTTACTTCACCAATGGTGAAGTAACGTTTGGCAGGGATGGGCGGTAATGCTGAATTAGGTACGTGGTGTTCCATGATAGGTCTTCTCTACCATGCTCTTGAGCTTCTGGCTTGGATGGAATGTCACTACGCGGCGAGCAGTAATAGGGATTTCTTCGCCTGTCTTAGGGTTGCGTCCCGGACGTTGCGGCTTCTCACGCAGCTGAAAATTACCAAAACCGGACAGCTTAACGCTTTCGCCGGCTTCGAGTTGCATACGGATCTCTTCAAAGAACGCTTCAACCATGTCTTTGGCTTCGCGTTTGTTCAGCCCGACTTTTTCAAACAACAGGTCGGACAATTCTGCTTTAGTTAATGTCGTCATTTCTCTCTCAAGCTCTCAGTTGCGCACCTTGCTGCTGCAACACTACTTTCAGCTGCGCGATGCTTTGGTCAATATCAATATCAGTCAAAGTTTTTCGAGTATCTTGCAATAACACGCGGAAAGCAAGGCTTTTTTTACCTTCTTCCACACCTTTACCCCGATACACATCAAACAATCCCAGTTCAACCACGAAAGGCGCTTTGCTGTCATGTAATGCAGTCAGCAAACTTTGCACCGACACACTTTCGTCTACTACCACGGCCAGATCCCGGCGTACTGGCGGAAATTTCGAAACTTCACTGGCCAGCGGGACAGTGGCCGCTAACAGTACCGCCAACTCGACCTCAAACCACACGACAGCCTGCGGCAAGTCGTATTGCTGCTGCCATTGCGGATGCAACTCGCCGATCCAGCCGATGGCCTGCCCGTTCAATAAAATTTTAGCAGATCGGCCGGGATGCGAGGCAGGATGTTGCTCCGCTTGCAAAACCAAGCTACGCTGCCCGAACAAGGCCTCGACATCGCCCTTCACATCGTAGAAATCGACGTTGCGGGTTGGTGAACCCCACTGTTCGGATAGTGCCCCGCCATAAGCCAATCCGGCCAGGCGTTCATGCTGAACATAATTACCCGCACTGGCGGCAAAACATCCGCCCACTTCAAACAAGCGCACACGCGGTTGCTTACGGGCCAGATTAGTACGCAAAGCAGCCAGCAGCCCCCCCAGCAAACTGCTGCGCATCACACTCATCTGGCTGGCGATCGGATTCTTCAATGCAATCGGTGCATTGTTACCGCACAAATCGCGCTCCCACTCGGCTTCCACAAAAGCGTAATTGATCGTTTCCTGATAGTCGCGCTGCACCAGAACCTGCCTCACTTTTGACAAGGGATGCAATGCCTCGACTTGCGGCAGGATGGTCATGCTGGCTTGCGGAGGTAGCGGTTGGATATTTTCATAGCCGTGCACGCGCGCCACTTCCTCGATCAGGTCTTCTTCGATGGCGATATCGAAACGATAGCTCGGCGGTGTCACTAAAAACTCGTCACCCTGACGTTGCAACCCCATGCCGAGACGCGACAATATCTGTGCAATCTCATCGGCAGGCAGTGACACCCCCAACACGCGATGAACGCGCGCTGTGCGCAGCTTCACTGGCTTGCGGGCTGGTAGTTCGCTGACTACTTCACTTACTGCCCCGGCTTCGCCACCGCAAATATCGAGGATCAACTGTGTGGCACGATCCAAGGCTGTTTGCGTCGCTGCGAAATCTACGCCGCGCTCGAAACGATAGGAAGAGTCGGAACCGAAACCGAGTTGACGCGATTTACCCACAATCACGCTGGGCGCAAAAAATGCGCTTTCCAAAAAGATGTCGGTAGTTGCATCGTCCACTGCGCTATCTGCGCCGCCCATGATACCGGCCAGCGCCACCGGATTCTTGGCATCGGCGATCACCAGCATATCGGCTTGTAATTTCACCGTTTGCTCGTTCAGCAGTTTCAGGCTTTCCCCAGCACGCGCAAAACGCACTTCGATGTCGCCACTCAATTTATTCAGATCAAAGGCATGCAAGGGCTGCCCCAGTTCCAGCAACACGTAATTGGTCACATCGACCAAGGCGCTGATACTGCGCAGGCCGCAACGCTCCAAGCGCTGCACCATCCATGCGGGGGTTGTCGCCTTGGCGTTCACTCCGGCGATCACACGTCCCGAGTAACGCGGGCATGCCGCAGATGCCGTCACTTTGATCTTGCGGCTATGCGCGCTGTTTTGCTTGAATGAGGCAGGCGGCAATGCTTGCAACACTGCACCGGTCAGTGCTGCCACTTCGCGTGCAATACCGTGCACGGATAGGCAATCACATCGATTCGGCGTGAGCTTGAGCGTGAGGAGGTGATCGTCCAGATCGAGATGTTCGCGTATGCTCTGGCCTACGATTGCATCGGCGGCGAGTTCCAGCAAACCACTGCTCTCTTCCGCCAGACCGAGTTCTTTGGACGAGCACATCATGCCGAAGGACGCGATACCGCGCACCTTGGCTTGTTTGATTTCAATACCGGGCAGCTTCGCCCCTACCAAAGCGCACGGGGCTTTCATGCCCACGCTGACATTCTGCGCACCGCACACGATAGCCAGTGGTTCAGCCAGTCCAACATCTACGCTGAGCAGATTCAAACGATCGGCATCGGGATGTTTTTCTTTGCTCAATACTTGCGCCACCACCACTTTATCAAAGGCAGGTGCAACACCCGCTCTCTCCTCGACTTCGAGACCGGCCATCGTCAACAAATGCGCCAGTGCCTCGCTAGACAGCGACGGGTTCACCAAAGTGCGCAACCAGGATTCAGAAAATTTCATATCGGCTCAGGAAAATTGTTTCAGGAATTGCAAATCATTCTCAAAGAACAGCCGCAGGTCATTCACGCCGTAACGCAACATGGCCAGGCGTTCCACGCCCAAGCCAAAGGCGAAGCCCTGATATTTCTCGCTGTCGATATTGACGTGCTTCAACACGTTCGGATGCACCATGCCGCAGCCACCGATTTCCAGCCAGCCGTTGCCCCAGCTCAAGTCCATTTCAGCGGAGGGTTCGGTGAACGGGAAGAACGAAGGGCGGAAACGCACTTGCAGATCATCCGTTTCAAAGAAGCGTTTGAGGAAATCCGCCACTACACCTTTAAGGTCGGCGAAGCTTACCTTTTCACCTATCCACAAGCCTTCGACCTGATGGAACATGGGCGAATGCGTGGCATCGGAATCGACGCGATAGACGCGCCCCGGTGCGATGATACGAATATCCGGCATACTTTCCTGCTGACTGAATTGCGCCAGATGCGCTTCCATGTAACGAATCTGTATCGGCGAAGTGTGCGTACGCAATACGTGTTGCTCGTCGATATAAAAAGTGTCGTGCATCGCGCGCGCAGGGTGATCCGCAGGGATATTCAAAGCGGTGAAATTGTAAAAATCGTTTTCGATCTCGGGCCCGGTCGCCACTTCAAAACCGATCGAGTGAAACAGGGTCTCGATGCGTTCCAAGGTGCGCGTAACCGGATGCAGCCCGCCGACGCCCAGTCCGCGACCGGGCAAGGTGACATCCAACGCTTCCGCCGCCAATTTATGTTGCAGCGCTTGATTTTGCAAAGCATCGCGGCGCGCCTGTAGCGCCGCCTCGATCTGTTGCTTTACTTGATTGATGCGCGCGCCTGCCGCCGGACGCTCCTCGGCACTCAGCTTTCCCAACCCTTTCAACAAGCCGGTCAGACTGCCTTCTTTACCGAGATAGCGCGCCTTGGCATTTTCCAGTTCTGCTGCATCTGCTATCACAGAAAAACTCTTTAGCGCGTCATCGAGAATTATTTGTAGTTCTTGCATCGCTTCTTTCCTCTCTCCGAAAGGAGAGGTTAAAACAAAAAAAGGAGGCTCTCGCCTCCTTTTTTATACTACTTACGATTACGCGCCGAGGCTGGCTTTAGCTTGTGCGACGATCTGCGCAAACGCAGCTTTGTCGAACACGGCCAGATCAGCCAATACCTTGCGATCGATCTCGATCGAAGCTTTCTTCAGGCCGTTCATGAATACGCTGTAAGGCATACCCAACTCACGTGCCCCCGCATTGATACGTGCGATCCACAGTGTGCGGAACTGACGCTTCCTTTGACGACGGTCACGATAGGCATATTGACCAGCCTTCATCACCGCTTCTTTGGCGATACGGTAGACGTTATTACGACGACCGCGATAGCCCTTGGCTAGGGTTAAAACTTTCTTATGGCGCGCACGCGCCGTTACACCACGTTTTACTCTTGGCATTTTCTATACTCCTTAAGCGTAGGGCATCATGGCGCGAACAGACGCCGTGTTGGTTGAATGAACCTCAGTCGTACCACGCAACTGACGCTTATTCTTCGTTGTCTTCTTGGTCAGAATGTGACGCTTGAAGGCTTGCGAACGCTTGATGCTTCCGCCGGCGCGAACGACAAAGCGTTTTTTCGCGCTGCTTTTAGTTTTCATCTTAGGCATAACAACTCCATTATTTGATGACGCCGGGAGGTTTCTGACAGAAACACTTGAAAACCCGGAACCACTTGTTTGGGACTGAATACTGCTTAAACCATGTCGACCAGTCCCTTAATCGACACAGCGTAAAAATCTGATAAGGGAGAAGAGGTAAGGGTAAAACCACCTCTCCGTATTCGGGAGCAGGTTCACCCCCTTCTCCCTTAAACTCTTCTCGTTATTTCTTCTTCGGACTAATCACCATAACCATCTGGCGACCTTCCATTTTTGGAAACTGCTCAATCACACCGTGCTCAAGCAAATCTTGCTTGACACGCTCCATCAATTGCATACCGATCTGCTGGTGAGCAATTTCGCGGCCACGGAAGCGCAAAGTGATCTTGGTCTTGTCGCCATCCTCCAGAAACTTGATCAGGTTACGCAACTTGATGTTGTAGTCACCTTCGTCAGTTCCAGGACGGAATTTAATTTCCTTGATCTGAACCTGTTTTTGTTTAAGCTTGGCTTCGTGCTGTTTTTTGCTTTCCGCATACCGGAATTTACCGACATCCATTATTCGGCAAACTGGCGGCTCCGCCAAAGGCGCGATCTCCACCAAGTCCAATTCTGCTTCATCCGCTAAACGTATCGCTTCCGCAACGGAAACAATCCCAAGCTGCTCTCCCTCCGCGCCGATGAGCCGCACTTGTGGTGCCGTTATCTGCTCATTAATGCGCTGTGATTTATCTTGTGCTATTGCAAATTCTCCATTTCAAAATTAAACCGTGCGTCCGTTACAGCTCGGTTCTTAAGCGCTCGATCAGCGCCTCCACCGACATCTGTCCAAGGTCTTCACCTTGACGGTTTCGCACGGCAACGAGACTCGCAGCCATTTCCTTATCCCCAACAATCAGTTGATAAGGTAATTTCTGCAAGCTATGTTCTCGTATTTTATAGGTAATCTTCTCATTACGCAAATCTGATTGCACGCGGAAGCCGGAAGCGCGCAATGTAGCGGCTACTTTTTCGGCATATTCTTCCTGTGCTTGCGAAATATTCATCACTACCATCTGCATCGGAGCCAGCCACAACGGCAGTGCACCGGCATGATTTTCGACCAGAATGCCAATAAAACGCTCCAGCGAACCCAGTATCGCGCGATGCAACATCACCGGCACTTTGCGGGTATTGTCCTCATCGACGAATTCCGCGCCCAAACGCCCCGGCATGGAAAAGTCCACCTGTATCGTGCCACATTGCCACGAACGCCCGATCGCATCCTTGATGTGAAATTCGATCTTGGGGCCGTAGAAAGCCCCCTCACCCGGCAACTCGATCCACTCCATACCGGATGCACGCAACGCTGCGCGCAAAGCATCTTCAGACTTGTCCCAAATCTCGTCAGAGCCAACACGACTTTCCGGACGCAGCGCCAATTTCACTGCTACATCGTTAAAGCCAAAATCCTTATAAACCTTTAGTACTAACGCATTGAATGCCGTCACTTCGGATTCGATCTGACCTTCTGTACAGAAGATGTGACCATCATCCTGCACGAAGCCGCGTACCCGCATCAATCCATGCAAACCGCCTGATGGCTCATTACGGTGGCACGAGCCAAACTCGCCATAACGCAACGGTAATTCGCGATACGAGCGCAAATCGGCGTTAAAAACCTGCACGTGACCTGGACAGTTCATCGGCTTGATCGCGTAGTCATGTTTTTCCGACTCGGTGGTAAACATGTTGGCTTTGTAATGCTCCCAATGACCGGATTTTTCCCACAACACGCGGTCGATGATCTGCGGACAGCGAATCTCCTGATAGCCGTTGTCGCGATACACGCTACGCATGTATTGCTCGATCACCTGCCACATCGCCCAGCCCTTGGGATGCCAGAACACCATGCCCGGCGCTTCATCCTGCATGTGGAACAGATCAAGCTGCTTGCCCAGCTTGCGATGGTCGCGTTTCTCCGCCTCTTCCAAACGGAATAGATAAGCTTCCAAGTCTTCTTTTTTCGCCCAAGCCGTGCCGTAAATGCGTTGCAGCATTTCGTTCTTGGAATCGCCGCGCCAATAGGCACCGGCCACCTTCATCAACTTGAACACCTTGAGCTTGCCGGTCGACGGCACGTGCGGGCCGCGACACAGATCGGTGAATTCACCTTCGGTATACAGCGACACGTCCTGATCGGCGGGAATCGCTTCGATCAGCTCGGCTTTGTATTTTTCGCCTAACGATTTGAAATAGGCCACCGCCTCATCGCGCGGTACCACCTTGCGCGTAACCGGCAAATCTTTCTTGGCCAGCTCCGCCATGCGCTTCTCGATAGCCGCCAGATCTTCCGGCGTAAACGGGCGCGAATAGGCGAAGTCGTAATAG
>Ga0364860_10840_pt1 | contig 14440 bp, 14 predicted proteins | sample ExccelAu500001D4_FD_206916 | JGI IMG/M metagenome (GOLD analysis project Ga0364860, IMG submission 206916) | Enriched cells from Trout Bog Lake Hypolimnion, Wisconsin, USA - BchlTB.Aug20.5000.01 .D4 | ecosystem: Environmental > Aquatic > Freshwater > Lake > Hypolimnion/Profundal zone | place: USA... | reverse complement strand
GCCACAGAAGATTTTCGTAATCATATTACAGGTACAACAGCAGCTGTAGTAATTGGGGACAGGGCACTGGAACAGCGGAAAATTTCTGCTTATACTTATGATCTCGCCACTGCCTGGAAGGCTTTGACCGGACTGCCCTTTGTTTTTGCCGCATGGGTATCAAATAAACAACTGGGGGAAGATTTTCAGGATGCATTTAACAGGGCCAACGGATATGGTGTGAAACACCTGGATGAAGTATTGCAGGAAGTTAAATATGATAACTATGACCTGCGTAAATATTATACGAAAAACATTAGTTATCAGCTTACAGAAGACAAAAGAAAAGGGTTGGCTTTGTTTCTGGAGTATTTGAAAGATATATAGATCCTTTATATGAAGAAACAAGCTTTCCAGCCTGATAAAATCTGGAAGCGGAATTAAATAGCTTCTAAGTAATTTTCAGACTATGGGCAGTATCCGCAAACAAACAATAATTTCTAGTTTTTTAGTATACTTGGGTTTTCTGATTGGTGCACTGAATATCTATATATATACTAAAACTGGAACTTTTACACCGGAGCAGTTTGGATTAACCAGTATTTTTTTTAGTTTCGGACAAATAATATATATATTTTCAAGTTTTGGTGTTATTCCAGTGCTTTACAAATTTTACCCCTATTATAAGGATAACCTGGAAGAACATCAGATAGACCTGCTAACCTGGGCGATGCTGGTTTCATTAATTGGCTTTTTATTGGCTGTATTAGCCGGATGGTATTTTGAACCCCTGATTGTACGCAAGTTTTCTGAAAAATCAAAGTTGATAGTGGATTATTATCACCTGATGTTTCCTTTTGCATTGGGAATGTTGATGTTTTCTGTATTGGAAGGTTTTAGTTGGGCTTTGGGTAAATCTGTAATTACGAGTTTTTTAAAAGAAACCGTTCTTAGGATTTTTACAACTATTTTTATCTTATTGTACTATTTTAAACTGATTAGTTTCAATCATTTTGTTTATTTGTTTTCATCTTTATATCTGCTCATCTTTATTATTCTGGTAATTTATCTAAAAAAAATAAAAAAGCTGCATTTAACTTTAAAGGTAAGCAGGGTAACCCGAAAATTTAAAAAGAAAATGATTAAAATGCAATCCTATCTTCTTGGAGGCAATATTATTAATTCAGTTTCCTCTACTATTGATGGGATCCTAATTGCAGGTTTTCAAAATTTGGGTGCTGTCGGGGTATTTTCCTTATCTCAATATGCAGCTAATCTGGTAACCATACCACAGCGCAGTATCCAGAATGTATCATTAAGTTTTCTATCAAGAGCATGGAAAGATAAAAATTTTAGTGAGATCAGCAGGATATATTCCCGTTCCTGTATTAATCTTTTATTACTCGCCTTATTTATATTTGGGAATGTTTGGCTTAATGTACAGCAGGGGATTCATTTATTAAATCTTCAAAAAGAATATGAAACCGGATTGCTTGTAATACTGGTGATAGGATTTTCAAGGATTATAGATGCCGGTACAGGTGTGAATGGATTTGTAATTGGTACTTCCACTTTCTGGAGGTTTGATTTTACAAGTGGTGTTATTTTATTGATTTTTCGTTTGCCTCTTACCTGGTATCTTACCAAAAAATATGGAATCATGGGTGCCGCTACCGCAGAACTTATCAGCTTATCTGTATATAATGCTATTCGTTTTGAGTTTATCAGGCGCAAATTTAATATGCAGCCATTTACTTTAAAAACACTGTATTCATGTATGCTTGCTTTCGGATCATATGGAATATGTTTTTATTTATTGAATCAAATGCAAGGATGGACAGGAATATTTTTACGTCTTATTTTGTTTTCCGGATTGATGATCTCAGGTGTCTTATTTTTCGAATTAACCCCGGATGCTACTGCTATATTTGATACATTCAGAAATAAATTTAAACGCCAGGGCTAATTTATCCTAGTCATAGTCCAGGATCCACTTGAACCAGTTGCTACATCGGTATTGATACCTCCTGTTAAAGTACCTTTATTACTGTAGGTAGCAGTACCAGTTTGGGTTGGCTGAGTTGGAACATTTGGTGTGTTGGTAGTAGTTACTGTATAACTGAAGGCATTTCCGCTTAATTTCCAGGTTCCATTTGCATAAAATGTAAAACTGTTACTTCCTAAAGATTTATAACTCATAGTACCATCAGGGTAAATAGTAAAACTAAAATATAAAGGTGACTGGGTCTGATAAGTATAAGTGCCAATCCATAACCCTGCAATCTGGTAGGTGGCATCGGGACAAGCTTGAGTAGTTTGTCCGGTTGCTTTTTTGCAACTAGCTAATTGAAATAGTGCAATACAAACTGTAAATACAGTTAGTACCAGTGAAGCCATCAATATTTTTTTCATAGATTTTGGTTCGGTATACTTAAATTGATTTGAATTCCGAGAATTTAAACATATATTATGAATAAAAGTAAATATTTTTCTGTTATGACAGTTAATTTGTATTTATTTTTCCCATTTTATTTCTGGAATAATCCAGATATCCTTTAGCTATATATTTAATAACATGCCATCGTTGAGGATTGTAAATAAGATTATTCTTTATCCTGACCAGCAGGCCGCGTTTCATATCTTTTTTTTCTGCAACTGTAATTAGTGGAAGTTTATGCTGCACATAAAAATAATTACGAACCATATAATACAACCTGATGGGGGCATGTAGTCTCCTGGGTGTATATTTTCCAGACTTTAAAGACCTTCCCATTTTTATCTCTCCCAATAAATGGTGGAGGTAAATAGCTGAACATTCCAGAATTTTATAGCCCGATAGGCGGGACCTGTAACAGTATTCAGAATCTACTTCATCTATAAACAGGTTTTCGTCAAAACTTCCCATTTTTTTTAATATAGGAAGATTAATAATACTGCCTGAAGTGATAACCAATGGTACTTCTTTAAACCTGCTTTTATCCATTTGTAGTTCAGTATAATTTACCCCGAAAACAGCTGTTAAATTTTTATATTCATAGCCTTCAATACAAGATGCAAAATGGGAAACAGCTCCCAGTTCAAAATAAGAATCCTGGTCCATGGTTAGCATCCAATTAAACCCACTTTCCATGGCTAATGCTGCAGCTTGGTTCAGTCTTTTAGCGATGCCTTCATTCTTACTGTCATGCAGATAAACAATATTGGGAAAAGACAATTTTTCCAGAATAAAAGAATGACTTTCAGCAGAATTATCCATGATATAGAGTACATCTACCTCCCTGCAATAGGTTAGTATGTTCTCAATTATGGTTTCAGCAGGATGATAAAGAATGGTTACCGCTGCAATCCTAACCATGCTTTAATTCTTTTGGTAAGTTTTTTCTTTTGTCCATAATCAGTAAAATGATGAGACAGTTGCGTTTCGCCTTTAAAAGTATTTTGTGGGGTTATCATTTTCTTTTTCTCCAGTAAAAGTATACTGTCAAAATAATGCACACCAAAAACAGATTCTGTAATTTTATTAAACATTTTGGCACTGTCTTTTTTTGTAGCATGCCATCCATGTATATTATCAATAAAGTTTTTACTGAATTCAATAAAACTGTGTTTATTTTTGTATCCTCCACCATAAGCTTCCCAGTAGGATGTGTGCAGGTCTTCGCAGGCATAAATTCCATCTTCCTTTACTTGGTCGAAAAGGATATTAAAAGTAGTAATCTGTTGTTTCATAGTATGGCCGCCGTCATCCAGTAAAATGTCAGCCATAGGAATCTCTTTTTTTAGTTGTTGTAGGAATGAGACATCTTCCTGTGAACCAATAAAAACTTTAGTATTACCTTCTTCAAATTTCTTGCATTCAGAATTGATATCCACACCAATTATCAGTGCTTTTTCTCCAAAATATTTTCTCCATATCTGCAGGGAGCCACCATGTGCAATACCAATTTCAAGGAAAACAATCTCTTTGTTTCTGTATTTGCTAAAATACTGATCATAAATACCAATATAATGAGACCATTTGTTTAATAACCTTCCTTCATGTTGCTCATAAATCTCTTGTAAACTTTGCATGTATACTATTTTGAATAATAAAGTTAGGGCACAAACTTACAAAAATTTTCAGGTGTCGGGATAGATTCAAATTTTGTGTCTTTAATTGTCCTCAATAAATTAATTTTGAACCCATGAGTAATGTCAGTATTTCTATTTGCATTCCAGCTTACAAACGAACACATTTCTTAATGCGCCTGTTACAGTCAATTGAACTGCAAACATACAAAGATTTTGAAGTGATTATCTCTGATGATAGTGATGATGATTCTGTGTCCCAGCTTTTAACTGCGTTTGAAGGTAAGTTTCCCATTCAGTATTTTAAAAATGAAAAGGCCCTGGGTACACCTGCCAACTGGAATTATGGGATCTCAAAAGCAAAAGGGGAGTGGATCAAACTGATGCATGATGATGATTGGTTTGCCAAACCAACGAGCCTGCAGCAGTTTGCCGATAGTATCAGTTATGGTAGTAAATTTATTTTTTCAGCTTATGCCAATTGTGTAGAGTGCAGTAGTCAGCAGCAGGTAATGCAGTCCAGCCCTTCCGCCAGGCACAGAATGCTGAAGGCCCCGGTTACATTACTGGCAGAGAATATTATAGGCCCACCCAGTGTAACCATGCTGCACCATTCAATTAATGAGCAATATGATGAAAGGATGAAATGGCGGGTTGACCTAGATTTTTATATCCGTGTATTGATGCAGGAACATGCATTCCATTATATTGATCAGGTATTGGTGAATGTAGGGGTGAGTGAGAGTCAGGTGACTAACTTTTGTATCAACATACCTTCTGTAGAATTACCGGAAGGGTATCTGTTACTGAAAAAATACGGATTGCGCCCCTTGCGTAATATTATGGTTTTTGATGCCTGGTGGCGGATACTGCGTAACCTTGAAATAAGGTCAGTTGCTGAACTGGAAAGCTTTGGGCAGACAAACTGGCCTATTGTAATCCTAAACATGGTGTATTTACAGGCTAAGTTTCCCTCAAAAGCCCTGAAAAAAGGCATGCTTTCTAAATTTGTAATGAGCTGTTCCTATCTTGCAAATATTCTTCAATCAAATATCTAACTGTTGAAACTTTCCATCATTATTGTCAATTATAAGTCGGCCCGTTTTATTGCGGATTGTTTGCAAAGTGCCCTGCAATTCCCTTCTGCTCAATCATTTGAATGGATTGTGGTAGATAATGATTCGAAAGACAATAGCCGGGAATTGCTTACCACTCAATTTCCATTTATACATTGGGTGGATATGGGTTATAATGCAGGATTTGCAAGGGCCAATAATGAAGGAATCCGAAGATCAACTGCCCCGGTGGTATTGTTATTAAATCCGGATACCCTGGTGCTGGATAATGCTATAGAACTATGCCTGGAAAAGTTTGTAAATTCTGCTTATGCTGCCTGCGGGGTTCAGATGCTAAACCCTGATTTTACAAACCAGATTTCCGGGAGTACATTCATGAAAGGGGGATTGAACCATTTATTACCAATTCCTTACTGGGGTGGCTTATTAAAGGGGTTTGCGCTATTGCTGAATACCCGTAAACCCAGTATTGAAGTTGCAGCTGCAGAAGAAAAGGTGGATTGGATCAGTGGGGCCTACCTGATAGTGAAAAAAGAAGCAATAGCAAAGGCTGGTTTAATGGATGAGGATTTTTTCCTTTATGCAGAGGAGGTAGAATGGTGCAGCCGCTTACAAAAAGCAGGCGATTTATGCCTTTTTGGTAAATTTCATATAGTACATATTTTAGGGGAAGTAATCAGTGATGCGGCTAAGAGTAAAGATAAAAACTACACCAATTTATTTGATAAAAAAGGCCTGCAACTGATGGTGAGCAACCATGTGCGTATCCGCAAACAATATGGGGTAGGCTGGTTTTTATTTCAGTTGCTAAATTATAGTATTGGTGTGCCTTTTTATTTAATCTGCAGTACTTTTGATCATTTGTTGCATCTCAGGAATCCTTTTATAGACTGGAGTAAGGTATGGGGACTGGCTAAAAACACCCTGGCAATCTGGAGACTATTACCCGTTATCATAAAAAATAAGCCTCATTTTTATAAAATGCTCTAACCTATCAAATAACTGTTGATTCTTAAGTGTACTATTTATTCAACAGCCCTTTAATAGCGTCAATCCGAAATTGTATAACCGGCCAGGCTTTGGCGGGGGATCCCTGTACTGTATATTTTAAGCCAAGTATAATTGATGCACCCAGTTTAAACAGGTATTCCAGGTGTTTTTTATAATAAGCCGATTTACTGATTTCTAATACCCTTCTTCGTTCGCCCCTGCCAATACCGCTGGCTACCCGGTACATATATTCTTTAGTTAGCTTTTTAACTTCCACCACATGCTGCACCCGTATTGCCGGGTCGTAGTAAATCTGCCTGCCAATTGCCTGCAGTTTATAAAAAAATTCCTTGCCTTCGCCACCAATACGAAGGGTACCTACTACTCCGGGCAGGGCTTCATTAAATCCGTTTACTTTAATAAAATCGGAAGTACGGATGATCATATTAGATTCCAGGGGATACTTCCCCGGTTTAAATATTTCAACAGCTTCACTATAATGGAAATTACCAACAAGTGAGGATACATAATGGCTCATCCATTTTGGTTCTTCCGGAATATATTTAGGAATAATCCTGCCTCCGAGCCCACCGGCATCTGCATGTGTTTCAAAAAAGTTAACGATTCTTTCCAGATAATCCGGATCTGCAATGGCATCATCATCCATAAAACAAAGCAATTCTCCTTTGGCCAGTGCGGCCCCACTATTTCTTGCATAGGTAGCGCCCTGTCTTTTTTCTTCCAGATAATAAAAATTTGCATCTGTATGGCTGGCTAAGAATTGATGGCAGACAGCAGCTGTATTGTCAGTAGAATTATTATTGGCAATAATTACTTCAAATAAAGGAAGAGGCAGAGTTTGATGATATAAACTCTGCATGGCATCTTCAATATACAATGCCCTGTTATAAGTGCAGATAACTACGGATATTTTAATGGAACTGCTCATAATTGCTGCAAAGATAAGCAGGCTTTGGTGGTTATTTGCTTCCAGTTAAATGCTTCGAAAAATGCTGGTGGTGTATGAACTTCCTGTTGTTCTTTTACGACTATCATCTTGTTTATAAACTCAGCTATATCCATATCATTAACCTGTATCAGTTTATCTTTCAGATAAGCCTGCTGCAGTCCACGTGCCCCACTCACGGTAGTTATAACGGTCAGGTCATTGGCTAACGCTTCTACCAGTTTGGTCTTGATACCTGTTGCCTTTACTGAAGGCTGAATAAATGCATCTACTCCCCTAAGGTAGCTGTCCAAATCTTCAACATATCCTGCCCATATAATTTCAGGAATAGCTTTAATTGCTGATTCCATTGATGAATTGATTCTATTCCCGCAGAGGATGATTTTAAAAGGAATATTTTTAGTACGTAAAACCGGTATAATTAACCTGATAATGATTTCTACTGCATCTGTATTGGGTGCATAATCCAATGTGCCATTAAACAGGAACAGCAATCCTTTACTGTCTATCTTGTGCTTAGCCCTTATCCATTTTCTTGCAACTTCTATCACTTCAGCAGATGGCAAAGCAGCTGCATGTATTCCATAAGGAATAATTGAATAGGGGGGATGCTGATTACCCAGCAGGTCTAAAAAATACTGAGCATCTTCGTCGCATTTATAAAAAATATGGCTTGCTTTCCGGTGTGCCCATTTTTCATACACCCGATACCCACGCCACCAGAAACGGTTGGCAATCTTAAAACGTTCAGTTTCTATATTGTGAGAATGGATGACAAAGGGTTTCCCTGTCAGAATTTGCAATAAAAAGCCCATCCATCCAAAATAACTGTGTTCTATGATGAGCACATCTATTTGTAATCCCCTGATCTGTTTTACCAACAGGGGAATTTTGAAAAGATATAACCATCCCCACCAATGATTAGGCAAAACCCGAAAAACGGTGAAATGCTTATTTGCTTCCTGTTCATTTTCCCGGGATACATCCAGATAAACGGTGGTCTTTTCAGACAAATAACCGTAAAAATCTGCCACCCCTTTTTGTCCGCCCATTTTAGCCGGGAAAGCATTAAAAGAAACCAGTCCCAGAATATTCATTCCCTATGCTTTATCTTCCCTGCGGTTCCGGAATGTTTGTATCAATGCTGCCACTATCAGCAACCATATGAGTGCAGAAGCTGTAATGGCAATTTTATTACTACTGTAATAAGAAGCAGGTTTAAATTCAAAAGTGATTTTATGATTTCCAGCCGGCACAGATAAACCTCTCAACGCATAATTGGTTTGAATAATAGGAGCTTCCTTATCATCAATATATGCTTTCCAGCCACGGTCATAAAAGATCTCACTAAAAACAGCAAACTGGTTCTGGCTGCTGGTGGAATGGTATTCTATAAAATCATTATCATTGTTCACCAGTTTCACCACAGAAGCCGTATCAAATTTGGCGGATATGTTGATGTCTGATTTAAATTTTTCCTCCACAATCGCCGTGTCTTTCGGATTGAAAGTATCCAGGGCTTTCATCACTTGTGAAGGGCCTTTTTCAAACTGTACTGCTTTTACAAACCAACAGGCACCCAGTGCTTCAGGGTTTTGCTGTACCTGCGGCTGATTGGTTTGCGGATTGCCTACGATAATATATTTTGCATTCAGCATATCCAGCACCCTGAAATTCATAGGTTGTTTCCTTAACTGAAAATTCAGTAAATCCTCATAGAGACTCAGTTTTGCCGGATGGTATCCCCCAATGGAATGGTGGTGGTAAGAAGTAATGGCATCACTAAATACATCTCCAGGTACAGATAAATTCAAGACCCTGTAATATGATGTGTCTTTCAGAATTAAAGCATCAGCCTGAGAAGGTTTAAAATTAGAATCATCAATACTGTCGGAATCCTGAAAACTGTTTTCATTCAGGTAGCGGTTACTCACTGCAATAATATCCACGGTACTTAAAATAGCAATGGTACCCAACGCATAGATATATTTGATTTTGTTTTTAATAAAGAGCCATAAAACACCGGCTGCCAACACTACAAAAATGAATGAGCGGAATAAATCATACCCAAATAAATTCTGCCGGTCCTGCAGCAATACTTTATAAAAACTGCGCGCTGCATCTTCCGTTCCGAATGCTTTAGTTAATTGTGCTTTAAAACCCTCATCATTGGCCGCCACATAATTAAAGCTGAAATATAGCATCAGGGCAATCAGGAAAAAGCTTCCGGTTACAATCGCACCCTTTTTAAATTGTTTCAGAGCTTCTTCTTTATCAGTTTCCTCAAAAAAGAATTGCTGTAAAGTAAGCATGGCAATTACCGGAAATAATAATTGCGGAATTACCAGTGTCATGGTAGGTACCCGGAATTTGTTGTATAAAGGCAGGTAATTGAATAAGAAATCATTGAAGAAAGCAAAATTCTTTCCCCAGCTCATGAAAATGGCTAAAATACAGATCACCAGGATCCACCATTTATCCGGTGTTTTTAAGTAAAACATACCTGCAATAAACAGAAAGCAGATAATGGCACCCAGGTAAACGGGGCCACTGGTAAAAGGTTGGGCACCCCAGTAAGTTGGTAATCCCGAAGTGAAATTCTCCACCTGATCATCTGATACCCCTTTCTCAGTTAAGAATTTACCTGAATTGGAACTGGCATGCAATTCTCCGTTACTGCCGCCGCCATAAATACCAGGAACCAGTAAAGTAAAAGTTTCTGCTTTGCCATAACTCCAGCCAAAAGCATAATCAATCGGTAATCCTGATTGAGCCCTTGTTCCTGTGGCATTCTTAGCCGTATCCAGGTTCAGGGTACCATTGCGCATAGTGGCTTTGGAATAGTCGCTCGTGGTAGCCAGGTTCACCAGGTTACAGGCAGCACCCAGTCCGCCAGTCACCAGTGCAATTACAATCGCAATTACAGCATGTTTGTATTCTTTGGAACGGATCCATTGCACCAGAAAACTGATGGTCATAAATACAGCAATAATCAGGAAATAATAAGTTATCTGTAAATGATTTTGCTGTATCAGTAAACCACTGAACAAAGCAGTGAGCGCTGCACCCCACCAATATTTTTTATGATACAATAGCAATAATGCAGCAAGTAATGCCGGAACATATCCTAAAGCCAGCATTTGGGTATCATGGCCTGCCACAATAATGATGGAAGAGAAGCTGGCATATGCATAGGCCAGGCTGCCCATGATGCCGATATAGGGGTTTACTTTTAACACCTGACTTAAAAAGTAAAAGGAAATACAAAGCAGGAAGAAAAAGCCAATTGGCTTCAGCAGAAATAAAGTAAATAAAATATGCCAGTAACCAATACTTACCGGATTATCAGAAACCAGGATTACCTGGTAGGCCGGCATACCACTAAACAGGTTATTATTCCATAAAGGATAATGTCCATGTTTTTCCTTGTAGTTCACCAAATCCTGAGCCATTCCTTTCCAGTGGATCACATCACTTTGCTGTAAAACTTTTCCACTTAACGCAGGTTTACAAAAAATTATAGCAACCATCAGGAATACTGCAATGGCAATTATATGGGGCAGTAAAGCCTTCCACTGAAAATTTTTCATCATATTCAATTTATACGTTTGGCAAAATAATGCTATTTTGAACGAAATTTTTTATGCAAAGGCTAATATTTATATCCAGGGTGGCTTTAATCTGTAATATTTTGTTTTTGTTAAGCTTATGTATACAAAGGGTTAAGGGTGTTTTTACCAATCCGGACCTGAATAATTACATTGTAATACTGGGCTGGTTTGTGTCTCCTTTACTGAATGCAGTCCTCCTTATACCTATTATTGTTTATGCTATTTTAAAAAAGAAAACTGGTTTGCCTCCCTGGTTACTGATAATTAACATTTTATTTTTTGCTATACAAATGGGAATCAGGTTTTTTTAGAGATACGGAAGTGAACAATTATTTTGAGTTGGTGTTATTTGGAGGCTGGAGATATGAGTCGGGAAGCAGGAGTATGGAAAATTTAGTAAATAGTCAACCTTCATTTATACATGATTAACAACATCTTAAAAGACAAACCCACTAAATTATTTGTAGGTTTTGCCGCTTTCTTTGTAGCCAATGCTTTAATAGCTGAATGTATCGGTGGTAAATTGTTTTCTTTAGAAAAGATATTTGGCGGTGTTTCAGCTAATATTACTTTATTTGGCCAATCCGGCTTGTCTTTTAATTTAACCTGTGGGGTATTGTTATGGCCACTGGAATTTATTCTTACTGATATTGTAAATGAGTTTTATGGGCCAAAAGCTGTTAAGCAGATCAGTTATATTGCTGTTGGACTGATAGGTTATGCTTTTCTGATGTTTTATATTGCTATGCAGGTACCTGCTGCAGACTTCTGGATCGGCTCTAAGAAAGACAGCGGTATACCCAATATGCAGGATGCATTTACCGGAATATTTGGTCAGGGTATGTGGATCATATTAGGTAGTTTAACTGCATTTGTGGTAAGTCAGCTGGTAGATGTAACTGTATTTCACCGTATCAAACGTATAACAGGGGAGAAGTGGGTATGGTTAAGGGCTACCGGTTCAACATTAGTCTCTCAGCTGGTGGATAGTTTTGTAGTACTCTTTATTGCATTTAAAATAGGGAATGGATGGAGCTGGCAGTTGGTACTGGCCATTTGCCTGGTGAACTATACCTATAAATTTACGATGGCCATAGTATTAACACCATTGATTTACCTGATAGAAGGCTGGATAGAGCGCTATGTAGGGCATGATGTAGCAAAGAAAATGAAACGTACGGCAATGGGACAGGAGCCGGATGCTTTCTCTAATATTCCAACAGCGGGGTAGATCAACTTTTCTTAATCAATGCCGCCACTACCTTATCAATGGGTAATGACACTGTATCTTCATTAAAATTATCCCATTCAATCCAGCGGAATACTTCGCAGTTGCTGGTAATATCGGCTACCTGATGTGGTTCAAAATCAAAAGGTATTGTTTTGGTATGCAATAATATGGGCTCTTTGGTGGTAGCCACATAGTAAATGGAAACAATCTGGTCTATATTATTAAAAGCAGAGATCTGGAAAAAATCAGTAGTATAAATATGTTCACCTATTTCCACATCCAGATTCGCTTCTTCTTTAAATTCACGTTTCAGGCAATCCCTTGTCCCTTCTCCAAATTCCAATCCACCTCCGGGAAACTTAGTAAAATAATTTCCTCTGATAAATTCATCCGTTACCAGTATACGATTCTGACTGTCTTTTAAAATTCCATAAACACGGATATTGAATAAAGCCATGATGCTGAATTAAAAATTGAGATATTAAATTAAGGATTTGATTGCGGTTACACATCTATTTCCCCACTGAAAACAAAGGTAGCAGGACCGCAAAGGTAAATATTGCTGAACGATTGATCAGAATGTTTATCAAATTCCACTGCCAGGTTTCCACCCAGTGTAGTAATATTGATGCGCTGGTGCTTTTCATGGGAACTGAATACCAGTGCACTGGCAGTTACTCCTGTTCCGCAACTGAGTGTTTCATTTTCCACACCACGTTCATAGGTACGGACAATAATACCCGTTGCATCTGGTTCTACAAAATTCACATTAATCCCGTCTTCTGCAAAATCAGTCCCGTAACGGATAGTACGGCCTGCAGCAAAAACATCCAGTGTTTTAACCTGATCAGTCTGTTTAATATAATGCGGGGAGCCGGTATTGAGTATTTTATCACCCTGATAAGTTAATATTTCATTCACATTCTTCATCTTTAAATCCACCCATCTATTTTTTTCAAAGAATGCTTCATGTTCACCATCCACCGCTATAAAAAAATATTTATCTTTTTTAATGCCCCTGTCATAGGCAAACTGTGTTAAACAGCGGCCACCATTGCCACACATGCTGCTTTCCCTGCCATCCGCATTATAGTAAGTCATTTCAAAATCATAGCCCTCTTTTGTGTTCAGCAACATCAGTCCGTCAGCCCCAATGCCAAATTTCCTGTCGCATAAAAAGTTTACATGACTTGTAGTTAATCTTATATCCCCGTTACGGTTATCCAGAATCACAAAGTCGTTCCCCGTTCCCTGGTATTTGTAAAATGTTAGTTTCATATCCCTAAATTCCTGCAATAATACTTAAACTTTTTTCAATCAACGCTTCCACAGCCGCCTTCCCATCTTTACTGAATTCCTTTCTTACCCTGTTAGCCACAATGGCATTTACACTCAGGCAGGAGTGGCCCAGTAATTTACTCAAGCCATAAATGGCACTGGTTTCCATTTCAAAATTACTGATCCGGTGGCTGCCAAATCTAAAGCTGGTGAGTTGGTCTATTAACAAAGGATGGGCCAGACCCAGTCTTAACACCCTTCCCTGGGGTCCATAAAAACCCGGACAGGTTACGGTAATACCCTGATGGTAGCCATCTACAAAGTGTTTAAGGATATTTGTGCTGGCATTGATAATATAAGGCTGAATATTGCCACTTAACTGGGTATGGGCAATAAACTGCTGTAAAATTTGCTGTTCCTCATCATTATTTTCCAGTTTGTAATAGTGCAGTAGATTATCCAGCCCCAAACCAAAAGTCCCGGCCACAAAACTATCCACAGGAATATCAGCCTGGAGGGAACCGGAAGTACCCATACGTATAATGGTTAAACGGGTCAGGTTGGGTTTAATTAACCTTGTTTCAAAATCAATATTTACCAGTGCGTCCAGTTCATTCAGTACAATATCAATATTATCCGGTCCAATACCAGTGGATAAAACTGTCAGCCGTTTTTTGCCCAACCATCCGGTATGTGCAATAAATTCCCGGTATTCCTGTTTCACTTCAATACTGTCGAAATATTTACTCACTTCAGCAACCCTGCCAGGGTCACCCACAGTAATTACAGTATTTGCCAGTTCATCCGGCCTTAAATTGATATGATAAACAGCTCCTCTTTCATTAATAATCAGTTCCGATTCAGCAATCCGGTTCATGTGTAATAATTTATAAGAATTTAATTTTTATATTTTTAAAACGCTGGTTATAAGCAAATGTTGCCCTTAAATAAGCTTCTTTCTGTTAATTCTTTCCTGATTTTAAGGTATAATTATTGAATTTATAAAATTAGAATTTTGAAATTAGATTCGTTGCTTTATTTTCGCAGCCCGAAAGGGTCCTGTGGCCGAGTGGCTAGGCAGAGCTCTGCAAAAGCTTCCACAGCGGTTCGAATCCGCTCGGGACCTCTTTAAACTAAAATGACATAACCCGCTCCAGTAGCGGGTTTTTCTATGTAATGCCCTGCCAGTATGGGTTTTGACTGGTTCCGATTCATAATACTGTACTGATATATTGTTATC
>Ga0364860_10839_pt1 | contig 14442 bp, 12 predicted proteins | sample ExccelAu500001D4_FD_206916 | JGI IMG/M metagenome (GOLD analysis project Ga0364860, IMG submission 206916) | Enriched cells from Trout Bog Lake Hypolimnion, Wisconsin, USA - BchlTB.Aug20.5000.01 .D4 | ecosystem: Environmental > Aquatic > Freshwater > Lake > Hypolimnion/Profundal zone | place: USA... | reverse complement strand
GTTTGTTGCCGAAGAATCGTTGCTCATCAACTCTGGCCCATTCAGCGGATTGGCCTGTGAAGATGCTCAGAAGAAGATGGCCGCGCATGCCGAAGAGAATGGATTTGGTAAAGCGACTGTTACCTATCGGTTGAAGGATTGGGGAATTTCGCGCCAGCGCTATTGGGGCACGCCAATCCCGATTCTCTACTGCGAAAAGTGCGGGCTCGTTCCGGTGCCTGAAGATCAACTCCCAGTGCTGCTGCCGGAAAATGTCGAGATCACTTTGGCTGGCGGCTCGCCGCTCACCAGGGTAAAGGAGTTCTACGAGGTCTCATGCCCCAACTGCGGAGGCATCGCGCGCCGTGAGTCGGACACGATGGATACGTTTGTTGATTCGAGCTGGTACTTTTACCGCTACACCAGTCCAATCGACACCGCTCCGTTTGACAGCGAAATTGCCAACTACTGGTTCCCCATGGACCAGTACATCGGCGGCGTGGAACACGCCATTCTGCACCTGATGTATTCGCGCTTCTGGACCAAGTTCATGCGTGACATCGGTCTTATCCGCAACGACGAACCGGCGCAGCGGCTGTTTACCCAAGGCATGGTCATCAAGAACGGGGCCAAGATGTCCAAGTCGCTCGGCAACGTGGTTTCGCCGGACGATATGGTGGCTCGCTACGGCGCCGACGCTACGCGTCTCTACACGCTCTTTGCGGCTCCGCCGGATCGCGATCTTGACTGGCAGGATCAGGGAGTGGAAGGCGTTTACCGTTTTCTCTCACGCCTCTACCGCTTCATTACCGAGAATCCGGTGCGGCTCGCCCCCGGCGACTCGCGTGAATATGAAGTTTCCACACTCGCTCCCGACGCTAGGAACGTGCTGCGCAAAATGCATCAGACCATTCAGCGCATCACCGATGATTTCCAGGGACGCTGGCACTTCAACACATCGGTTGCGGCCATGATGGAGTTGCTCAACGCCTGCATGGTCAAGCAGGAGCTCTTCGCAGCAAACTCCACCGCTCCCAAGGCGTTCCGCGCAGAGGTTCAGCGCAAACTTGTGCTGCTTCTCAGCCCGTTTGCACCCTATCTCGCCTCCGAACTATGGACCACTCTTGGCGAAGATCCGAACGCGCTGCTTCGCCATCCTTGGCCGCAAGCTGATCCTGTTCTGGCCAAGGAAGACGAGGTCGAGATCGTCGTGCAGTTCAATGGCAAAGTGCGCTCGCGCCTTGTTGTTGCTCATGACGCCGAAGACGAAGCCGTCCGCCAAACTGTGCTCAACGACGAAAAGGTGAAAGATGCTCTTGCGGGCAAGCAAATCGTGAAGGTCATTGTGGTCAAGAACAAGCTGGTGAATATTGTAATTAAAGGCTGATGAAACATGAGCGCAGATGCCAATCGTGAAGGGTTTCGCGTCCTTCGCAGCGAGTCTGCGCTGCTTCCTGTGGAACTTCTTTGGCGTTGGAGCTTCGGGCTCGGGTTGCTGGCATTGTTCTTCTTTGTTTACGCACAGCTGAGGCAGGCCGTGTTCCTCTCGGACGCCGACGAGTTGGCCCTGCGCGGGCACGACCCTATTATCGTTGCGGCTACCCTGTGGGAGCTCCTTGCCGGTGCGAGGGAGCCGCTGTTGAGAGCGCTGGAGCCAGCTCTAAGCGCGGCTCTGGTGCTCTGGGTAGCCACTGCAACGTTTGGTCGCGGAATCGTCACACGCCTCGGAGTGCGACGATTTGCATCTGACTATGCCCTCACAATCGCTCCGGATGCGCCGCGCTGGAGTTCCTTTGCCATTCTCAACTGTGCCCGCGTACTGATGCTGCTGATTTTTGTGATTGGGTATCTCGCCGGAACTCTGATCGCTGGATTTGTCAGCGGTCCAGAGCAGAACCTCCTGGCCTCTGCATTAATTGTCCTCGCTTCACTCGCAGGGGCCAGCCTGCTCTGGAGCTATGTCAACTGGGTGCTGTCTCTCGCGCCATTCTTCGTTGTGCGTGACGCGCTGCCGCCCCTCGATTCAGTGGCCGCCGCCGTCAAATTCATTCGCCGCAACTACCTGCGTCTCTCTTCCATTGCGATCTGGAATGGCATTTTGCGCGGAGTAGCGGCCACGGTCATCAGTATCGCCGGAGCACTCACGGGTGCCCTGCGCCCGGCGCTGCCCTCTGCGGTCGTCATTGCCCTGCTGGCTCTGGAGATGCTGCTCTATCTGATTGTCTCCGATCTGCTTCTCCTCACCCGCCTTGGAGCCTATGCCTCGGTGGTGGTTCGCGAACTGACTCTGCCCCAAGTGCTTCCTGGGCCAATGGACCGTTCCGGGACTGCAACGCGCTAATTGCTTTACAGTTGGCCCCTAATTCTGCGAACCTTGAGTGTGGAACATACAGCGCTTCCCGCCATCGTTGTCCTGGATTTCGGCTCGCAATACACGCAGCTCATAGCGCGGCGAATACGTGAACAGAACGTCTTCTCCGTCGTGCTGCCTTGTACCGCGAAGTTGGACGAGATCCGCAGCTACAATCCCCTCGGCATCATTCTCTCGGGCGGTCCGTCCTCGGTTTATGACACTGATGCGCCCCCGGCCGATCCTGAAGTGCTCAACCTTGGCCTTCCCGTCCTCGGCATCTGCTACGGACTTCAGTTCATGACGCACGCGCTGGGAGGCACGGTTCACGCAGCCAGCAAACGTGAGTATGGGCATGCCGAAGTCTCCGTTTTGGAAAGTTCAGCCCTGTTCAGCGGTCTGCCTGAGACGCTCTCGGTCTGGATGTCGCACGGCGACGAGGCAGACAAACTCGCACCCGGCTTCCGCCTTATCGCGCGGACTTCAAGTGCCGTAGCCGCGATTGAAAACGTCGCTGCCGGATACTACGCGGTGCAGTTCCATCCCGAAGTTCACCACACGCGCTTCGGTACCAACCTGCTGAAGAACTTTGTATTTGGCATCTGCAACGCGCAGCCCTCATGGACGCCAAAGAAATTCATCGATTCCACGATCGCGCAGATTCGCGAGACCGTGGGCGAAGGGCGCGCTCTTTGCGCTATCTCCGGCGGAGTAGATTCCAGCGTTGCCGCAACCCTCGTTCACCGCGCCATTGGTGACCGCCTCACTTGCGTTTTCGTCAACAACGGCGTTTTACGCAAGGACGAATTTGCCAAGGTTCAGCACAATCTACGCACTAAGCTCAAGCTCAATATTGACGCAGTCGATGCCACCGACCGCTTTCTCTCCAAGCTCGCTGGCGTTGCCGACCCCGAGCGCAAACGCAAGATCATCGGCAACGAGTTCATCGAAGTGTTCGACGAAGAATCGCAACGGATTAAGCGCGACTACGGCGAGGTTCAGTGGCTGGTGCAGGGCACGCTCTATCCCGACGTCATAGAGTCGGTGAGCGTTCGCGGTCCCTCGGTCACCATCAAGAGTCACCATAATGTGGGCGGACTGCCTGCCAAGATGAAGCTCAAACTCATCGAGCCGTTGCGCGATCTCTTCAAGGATGAAGTGCGACGTATCGGGCGGGACCTCGGCATGCCTGATGAAATGATCCAGCGCCAGCCATTTCCCGGCCCCGGTCTGGCTGTGCGCATACTTGGCGAAGTTACGCCTGAGCGCGTTGCTCTCCTCCAGGAAGCTGACGATATAGTCGTCACCGAGATCAAGCGCGCCGGACTATACGAACAGATCTGGCAATCCTTTGCCGTGCTCCTTCCAGTGATGTCGGTGGGCGTGATGGGCGACCAGCGCACCTACGCGTACACCTGCGCCATTCGCGCAGTAACCAGCGAAGATGGGATGACAGCCGACTGGGTGCCGCTGCCGCACGAAGTCTTGAAGTCCATCTCAAGCCGCATCGTCAACGAAGTTACGGGGATCAATCGCGTGGTATATGACATCACCTCTAAGCCTCCCGGCACTATCGAGTGGGAATAGCTTAGGACGCCGGAATCTTCGGGATCGAGCTCAGAACGGAAGTCGACAGCATACTGGTTACTTCCGATGGGTCGTGCAGTTTTTTGTCTCCTCAGGCTTCCTTGTCCTGCATTATATTAGGACGTGTACTTTGAGAACTGGCGAAGCTTCGGGCGATGGGCGTATTGGACTATCAACTCGATCAGATAGAGAAGGGCAACTTCTGGAACGGCATCACTCTGGCCTTCCTGTGCCAGTTTGGCTATTTGCTGTTCATTTACGAATTGAATTGGCAGGCGGCGCGAGGCCTCGGTTATCTGCTCTTTGCGCTGATACAGTTCTTTTATCTTTTTCCGCTTGCAGTCTTCTACAAGAGGCGCAATCAAGAGCTAACGGTAAATGGAGTAATCATTGCGGGTGTGATTTCACTACTTGCCGCAGCCGTCTGGTTTGGCTGCGCCGCTGTTCACGGTATGCTTCCGCAGATCACCTAAGGCTGAGATACTGTACCTTCTCCGATAATTTCGGCTTGGGTGAAATGGATTTCTTCCTGACACTTAACTAAACTGCTCACATGAGGTGAGGGACTGCATGACTTCAAATTCGAACCCTCCGCCGGAGTCGTCTGAATTTCCGGATGGATCTGACGAGTTAGCCGCACTCGGCTTGGCTATCGCTGAGAACGAGCATTCGCGCATCATCGGATTGATGCAACAGGCTACGCAGGCTTTTATGCGGCAGGCTTCCGCCTCCGAAGTGAACGCGATCCTGTTGGATTTCAGCGGATACACCCTGACGCATTTTCGCGAGGAAGAAAAGCTGATGGACTCGGTTGCTTATCCGGGTAGTGAGACACACAAGCAAGAGCACGAACAACTCGCGGGCCAAGTTCGGGGGCTGCTCGATGTGCGCTCCAAGCAGGAAGCGCTGCAATCCGCAGTAAGCGTGCTTGACGTATGGCTGGACGCGCACCTTCGTATTACGGACAAGGAGTTCTTTGATTATTTGCGTCGCAAGAAGCAATAGACTTTGAGCGGCTCAGTGGTTCAACTGCATTTTTCAATTCTGTGTGCCGACGACGAGTCACAGCGTCGGCCTCAGCTTCTGGCACGTTACCAGCGAAAGTTCATAAAATACAATCATGGCAAAGTGCATTCGTTGCGGTCGTAACCTTCCCGGATTTTCCTTCGGCAATAAGATCTGTACCTGGTGCAAGCAGTACGAGGCGGCTCAGCGGGGCGAAAGCTCGGGATACCAGCCCGTGATGACAACTCCTTGGCGGCGGCGTGAAACAATGCCGATGCTGATCACGCAGGTCATCTTCGGCATTAATGTTGCTGTCTTCATTGGGATGGTGCTCTCCGGCGCTTCGTTCATGAGTCCCACGGGAGAGAGCCTGCTTGCGTGGGGCGCAAACTACGGACCATACACGTTGAGCGGCCAATGGTGGAGGCTGCTGGCTTCGTGTTTTGTACACATAGGCATCATTCACATTGCCTTCAATATGTGGTGCCTGTGGCAGCTTGGTGGATTGGCGGAGCGGCTCTACGGTCGTGTGACCTTTGCCTTTGTATACATACTGTGCGGAATCTCGGGCAGCCTCGGCAGCCTCTTCTGGCACACTTCGCCAATTCTCAGCGCTGGGGCTTCCGGGGCCATCTTCGGCATCGCCGGCGCGGTGATTGCCTCGATCAAACTTGGTGAGTTTGCTTCCGGTGCGATGGCGCAGGGTGTGATGAGAAGCCTGATTGCGTTTGTGGGTTACAACGTGGTCTTTGGCTTGATTAGCGGAGTTACAGACAATGCTTGCCACATTGGAGGCCTGCTGGCCGGAGTTATTCTTGGGGCACTGATTGCAAAAGTCGCGCCGGATCCAAGGGTGATCTCGCGACGCTTCGCAGTGCTTCTGCTAGTGGCCGTCCTGCTTGCGGGATGGGCGCTTGTGCTTCAGCGCAGCCGCCCCTACCACTTCCAGCGGATGCGCTCCAGCGCGCAGGGCGCGGAGAAACGATTGGCAAAAGAGGTAATCGTTGAAAATGCGAAAATTACTAGTTTGCCAATCTTTGTACGAAGCGCGAACGATTGACCGAGTGGTTAAGCTGGCCGGGGTTAGAGATGCCAAAGGTTGTTGGATTTGTGTGACTCCGGGAGGGCTGGTTCGGGGCCTCGCACAGGAGTGACTGGGGTCTGGTAGAGGGCTCACCTCGGGGGGCGCGAAAATGGCCATTTGCCGCTGGCGGATGGCCATGGCCTTCGGTTAGCTTTCTCAGACGAGTTCTCGAACGATTGATGGGGTGCCCGCGAATCCCACATTCGCCAGCAGAGGGCGGATATGGGCCAACTGCCCGCTCAAAGTTGTTGCCGCAGCAGATTATCCGCGTGTCGTACAATCGATATTTGGTGATGAGTGCATGCTTTGGTGCGGTTGCATCGTGCGGCTGTCTGCAACATCCAATTTGTAAATACTCGAAGTAGAATTGCGCGCGAGGGAGTGGCCCTGGATGCCTGATTTGTGGAAGAAAGAGATGGCGCAGTGAAGAGCGAATGCATGCCGTTCACGGCGATCCCGCACAGCTCCCGGCTGTTTTTAGATTTCCTTTTCCAGTTTGAGAAAGTGAAAGGGTTTTACGCCCACCAGCCACACTCGCAGGCGGTGCTGGAGTATGCGCGGACGCTGGCGGGCGCGGACGGGTACGCGGCAACAGACGCCGCTCCGGCTGCTGGCGCTGGGTTCCCAGCGGAGCGGCGGGCGCGGGTGGCTGACGTTCTGGAAAAGCAGAATCGGCAATGGGGCGCGCAGAGTGCGACGCTTGCTTCGATTGAAAGATTCCGCCAGGGCGCTGTGGCCTGCATCAGCGGGCAGCAGGTGGGAATGTTGGGCGGGCCTCTGTATTCGTTGCTGAAGGCCGTCTCTGCCTTGCAGATGGCCGAAGAATTGACGGCGCAGGGTATTGCGGCGATTCCTGTTTTCTGGCTGGCCACGGAGGATCATGACCTGGCAGAGATTGCCAGCGTGACGCTTCCGGCGGGATGTGAGCTGGAGAAGCTGACGGCGACGAGTGACGGCGGTTCGGATGCCCCGGTTGGGCCGCTGCCGCTGGAGCCGCGAATCGAGTCGCTGGTGGAGCGGGCGACGCAGTTGCTCGGAGCCGGGTGGGTAAGCGACGCGTTGCGCGAGAGCTATCGCGTGGGCGAAAGCTACGGTTCGGCGTTTGCGCGGTTATTTACGCGACTGCTGGCTGGGACCGGGATGGTTCTGGTTGATCCGATGGAGAATGAACTCCATGCCATCGCGCAGCCGTTGTTCACTGCGGCGGCCGAGCGTGCGGAAGAGCTGGACCAGGCATTGCTGGAACGCGGCAAGGCGCTGCATATCGCTGGGTATCACGAGCAGGTTCGGGTGACGCCTGAGTCGACGCTGCTGTTTTCGCTGGAGGGTAACCGGCGTACGGTGCTGCACCGCGCGGGCGATGGCTTCATGCTTGGGGCGCAACGGATATCACGGCGCGAAGTGCTGGATCAGATTGCGGCACATCCAGAGCAATTCAGCGCAAATGTTTTGCTGCGGCCGGTAATGCAGGACTATCTGTTTCCCACGGCTGTGTACTTTGGCGGACCGGCAGAGCTGGCGTACTTTGCACAGGCTGCGGTGGTGTACGAAAAGCTGCTGGGACGCATGACGCCAGTAATGCCACGGCTTTCGGCCACGATCATCAGCCCGGCGATGGACGATCTGCTGGCGCGCTACCGGTTGAGCTTCGGCGACCTGTTCCATGGCAGCGAGCGGGTGTGCGAGTTACTTGCATCACGAGTGCTGGCACCGGGCCTCAGGGAAGCGCTGCATGAGGCGAAGGAGTCGCTGCAGAGCCATCTAACCGTGCTTCGGGCGGAGCTGCAATCGTTGGACCCGACGCTGGTAGACGCGGCCGCACGGAGCGAACGTAAAATGCTCTACCAGCTTGCAAAGATTGGGGCGAAAGCAGGGCGGGCGGAGTTGCGGCACAACAAGGGGCTGACCCAGGATGCGCATCATGTGCTGACCGAGCTATTTCCTCACAAGGAACTGCAGGAGCGTGTGCTGCCGGTAATATATTTCCTCGCGCAGTACGGGCCGGAATTGATTACAGAGCTGAAGAAAGCGGCAGCGCCGCAGTGTCCGGGGCACCAGATCATCAGGCTGTGAGTTCGCTTGCTCAATTCGAAGATAGTGAGTGATATGCCGATTTTGCGCTCACTATCGGGCGAGTAAGAATCCAGAGGCGAGAACGCCGACGTTGTAAGCAGCATGAAGTGCAAAGCAAGCCGCGACTGAACGGGTCTTAATTCGAGCAATGGCCAGAACCACTCCTACAGTCAGAAATACGGGAATCATTCGGTAGCCGCCCACATGATAGAGGCCGAACAATAACGATGTCAGAGCCACGGTGCCGAACTGCCCGAACCTTTCCGACACGGCTATGAACAAAACTCCGCGAAAGTAATATTCCTCCATGAACGGCTGAATCAAGACAGTGGTCACGACATACAAGAGAATACTCAGCGGTGCGAAGCCATCCCTAAACCTCGAGACTCCGCTGGAGCTGAAGGTCAGGGCGACTGTAATCACCGCTGCCAGTCCGAATCCCGCTAACGTACATACTCCAATGTATCTGTTTGGATTCCAGGCGACGCTCGATAGCGGGTCGGCAATACCGCGTATCCTCCCAGTTGCAATAACCGTGAAGGTCACGGCTACGAGTTGCACGAAGATCGCGACTAGCAGGGAGGCTTGGGAACGCTGATAGTCCGTCGCATGGACGGACAGGAGCATGCTTCGAGGGTTGGGAGCCAGCCAAAGGCCTATCCCCAACGCGACGATAAATACTAGCCCCACGATACCGGCATCGCTCATCTTCCATTGCCGCAAGACCGGAGATGGTGCCGCTTGGGCCTCAACAGACAATGCCAGCTCTCCTTGAATTTCGGATTGCGCGACACAGCCATCTTACGACGGCGATGGAACTTGCGGGCGAAATGTTGCAATACCTGCCAATAACAGCCCAAGGCGCTCACTATCTGAAGGCAGGCCAGGGGCAAGGTCCACAACCCCACTCAAGCCGAAAAGCGCGGCTTGAATGGGGCACCCGTACGGCAGTTCGTTTGGTTTTGGCAGAAGCCCTTAATTCGGTGAAGCTCGGACAGAGGGCACTGGTGGTCCTTCAGTTCTGTGCGTTGACTTGGGCAAGATGTTCTGCCAGCAACTGCAACACCATGTCCCAGCCCTGCTCGTTCATCGCCATCGCCTTGGCCCGGTTCTCGGCCGGAATGCATTCAAAGCCAGACTCTGTGACGGTCAGCAGGACGCCCCCTGGTGCCTCTTTGATTTCAAAGACGATTAGAGTTGTGGGCTGAGCGGTGCGGAAATCGAGAGAGCAAGGCCGCCATCGGAAAGAAAATAAATGCTCCGGCTCCATCTGCTCGATTGTGATCTCAACCGGCGTGCCTTCGTAAGGTCTTTGAAGCTCGGCAATCTGGGCGTTGACGGTAGTGGGTACCGTGACACCCTTCATTATGAGTCCGGGCGTAAAAGAGCTGTTAAATTCCATGCCGAACCATTGCCCAAACTCCGTGGAGTCGGAGAGCGCACGCCAGACGATCTCCTTTGGTGTATGCAATCGAACCTTCTTCATAATCTGGTCAGTGCCCATATGAAATCTCCTGAATCCAGATTAACAGCGTCTAAAATGAAAATCCAACCAGTGGGTTGCGAGGAGAGTTAAGCTGCCATTAAGAGCGTCTAGAGGTGGTCTCGTAAATGGCTTGAGGCGTCTGAAAAGGGCTTTTCCCTCAGCGGCTAAAGCCGCGTAAAATGTGCCTTTCTTGCGGCACGACTGAAGTCGTGCCCTTTCAAAACCGATTTATGAGACCGCGTCTAGTGCTACCATGGATGCGCTATGTCGAAGAAACAGAAAAACTCCGCGCCCGAAATTGGATTTGAAGTGATGTGCCCGTGCTGCGAGGCTTCGCTGCGGGTGGACCCTGTGACCCGGGCGGTGATTTCGCATACGCCCAAGCCGGTGGCCAGAACATTTGCCGATATGGAAGCCGCCGCGCGCGCCATGCGCGAGGGCGACGTGCGCAAAGAATCGATCTTCCGGCAATCGGTAGAGGCGGAAAAAAACAAGGCCGACCTGCTGGATAAGAAATTCGCCGAAGCGGTGAAGAAGGCGAAGGAAGCTCCCGATATGACGAAGCCTTTTCTGCGCGACTTCGATCTGGATTAGGCACGAATGCTGCTGCTGGGGCATCGGGGCTGTCGCGGCGAATTCATGGAGAACACGTTTGCGGCTTTCGATCATGCGATAGAAAGCGGCTGCGATGGTTTTGAGCTGGATGTGCGGCTGAGTGCGGACGCTGTTCCAGTGGTATGGCATGATGCCCGTTTGCGCGGCCACTCCATCGCGCGGCAGGAGTTCCGCAGCTTGCGCGAACGATGTGCCTCCCATGGAAGGTTGCCGCGCCGCAGGGCAATTGCGCTCTGTTGTCTGGAAGAGGTGCTGGCCCGCTACGCGCACGTAGCCTGGATGGATATTGAGCTGAAGGTGCGCGGGCTGGAGGCGCAGGTTGTCGAGTTAGTGCGGCGCTACCACCCGGCACGTGGATTCGTCTTTTCGTCGTTTCGCCGACCTGTGTTGCTGGAACTCCATCGCATCGATCCCAAACTTCCATTGGCTTTCATCTTCGACCGGATGCCGCGGGAGAAGACCTGGCGCGGGCTGCCGGTTCAGATGGTGAAGCCGAGCGCGCAATTGGTAACTCCGGCGCGGGTGCGGCAGTTCCACGCGGCAGGGATGAAAGTGCTGACCTGGACGGTGAATCATCCGTTGGAAATGCGCAGGCTGAGCGAGGCCGGAGTGGATGGGATGATTGGGGACGACCCGGCGCTGTTGAAGGAAGGGTTCGCAGCACTCAAGATGTGAAACGGCAGGTCTAGTTAGGGCACTAAAAAGATCAGGCAGCAATTCCCGTTGGCTTCAGGTTTTTCGGCCTGTGCAGGAAGCGACTATGTTCTTCCTCGAAGGCTTCCACTTCTTCTTTCATGCGGCGCTCGCTCCAATTCAGTGATGGGGCGATGCGGGCCGCAGCCTGCATGGTGCTGTCCTCATCCCAATCCTGATATAGAGCGATCGGCACTCGGCGCAAAAGTATGTCTGCAAGGGTGACGGCGTGCTCATAAGCGACAGCCTCAGCAGCCTGGGCTACAAGCTGCGGGTGGCCATCGACGATAGGCATGCGCAAGACGGGATCGCGCGAAGCGGAGTGCACGACGCACATGGCGTGGCGGCCATGCCATCGCGCAATTGCGTCCGTGCTCGATTGGGGAATTCCGGTGGAGGTGTGGACAGAGCTGGCCCACTGCTGCAGGGTGCTTTCCACGTCGCTGGAAACATCAACGCCAAGCTGCGGAGCGGGCATGCGGTCCAGATGCAGCCCCATGGTGTGCGCAGTCTTCTGGGCGAGCGATGAGGCAGTGGCGAGCGTGCCTCCGAAGATGGACAGCAGACCGAGTGCGCCTTCATCGGCATGATTGTGCATGAAACTACGACCGGAGAGGGAAGCGAAGCCGACAGACGTCAATCCTTTGCTTTGTTGATTGGGAATTGGATAAACGCCGGCGTAAGTGAAGGCAATGGAGTCTGCGGTGAGGCGTGCGCCCGGAAACAGCGTTGCGGCAGAGGTTAGAAGGCATTCGACTTCTTCGGCAGAGGGAGAGGCCTGCGAGGGATCGGTGCCTTGGCTGACCTCCGTAGAGCCGACCTGCAGCATGCCATTCCACGGAGTGACAGAGATTGCGTGGGCCTTACCCATTTTGGCTTGTAGGCCGATGGTTGGTGAGCCATTCCAACGGCGAAGCATTAGGTAAGACGAACGGATGCCACGAGCGAGCGGCCTGGGAGTAGCGAGGCCCGTGAGGTCTCGTACCGAGTCGATCCAGGGGCCTGAGGCGTTTATAACCCACTCACTCTCCACGTAGCTATCTTCACCGGTAATTCCATCGCGCAGGAGGACGCCGCGAACGTGGCCCTCTGATGTGCGGATGGCGAGCGCGCTGGCATGGTTGCGGGCGATTGCTCCGGCGGTGCAGGCCTCGCGGAGCCAATCGGCTACCAGGCGTTCGGGAAACTCGCACATTGCGTCCTGAAAGGGATAGAGGGTCCAGCTTCGAACGGGGTCAAGTGAACTACGGAGCGATTCGGTCTGCTCGCCGGAAGCGCCGGAAGAAAATTTTCCGAGCTTGCGATAAAGCCAGAGGGCGGCGCGGAGTTCCAAGCCAGAGTAGCGCGAGCCGGCGCCGTCAGCGAAGATGAAATCGAGCGGATGCACGAGATGCGGCTGCTCGAGAAGGAGAGATGCCCGCCCATGCAGCGATTCCCTAAGCCCACCTGGCGAGGCTCGCTCCAGGAGAAAATTCAGACCGCCGCTCACAATGCGGCTGCTGTGGCTGCTGGTACCGGAGGCAAAGTCGTCGCGCTCCAACAGAAGCACTGATTTGTGGGCCAACGCACACTCCCGCGCCAGCGCCACGCCGTTGATTCCACCGCCGATGATGATGATCTCAACGCGCTCAGGCAAAGGGGCGCGTCGGCCAAGAGTTCTCATCTGGGGGAATTAGATGCAGCAGGAGCAGCACATGTCGGCCAGAGCAGGTGAAACTTTGGATGAGCGGGGTGGACTTGCCAGTTACAGCCCAGGGCGTGGAAACTGGTAGCTATGACAACTGGCCAGCGCTTTGAACGTGCGGTGGAGATCATGCATCGCCTGCGCGCGCCCGGCGGATGCCCGTGGGACCGCGAACAGACCTTTGACAGTATTAAGAAATATACGGTCGAAGAGACCTACGAGGTTTTGGAAGCGATTGAGAATCGCGATTGGGAAGAGCTTCCGGGCGAACTTGGAGACCTGCTGCTGCAGGTTCTGTTTTACGCGGAGATGGCCGACGAACAGGGGCATTTTTCGATCGACAGAGTGCTGGAGACCCTGAGCGACAAGCTGGTGCGGCGGCATCCGCATGTCTTCGGCGATGTGGAGGCCGAGAGTTCGGCAGAGGTGCTGAAGAACTGGGAGGCGATCAAGACGAGGGAGAGAGCGCAAAAGGCCGGGACGGAGAACGCGGAAGAAGGTGGTGCGAAGCCGCTGCTGGAGTCGGTATCAAACGCAATGCCCGCGCTGCTGGAAGGATTGAAGCTTTCGAACAAGGCTGCGCACGTTGGCTTCGACTGGCCCTCTATTGATGGACTGTTCGCCAAACTTCAGGAAGAGGCCGGGGAGTTGCGGCAGGAGGTCGCACGAATTCCCGCCCCGGGGCCGCAGCCAGCGGGCCGAGGAGTAGCGGGAGCGCGCGGGAGTGCAGTTCCCGAAGAGTTGCAGGGGAGGCTGCAGGACGAGGTAGGGGATCTCTTGTTTACGGTTGTGAACCTGGCGCGCTACCTGGAAGTAGATCCGGAGTCGGCGCTACGCAGGACCAACCGGAAATTCCGGCGGCGCTTTGGACATGTGGAGCGGCGCATAAGCGAAGCAGGAAAGCAGCTGGGAGAAGCTTCTCTGGAGGAGATGGAGAAGCACTGGCAGGATGCCAAGGGGAGTGAGTAAGGCTAAGGTTAGCAGATTGTAAGGTAGGGGATAGTTTCCGGTGTGCCAGTAAACCACCCGGAACCTGACGCGGGTGTTATTGGAACTTGCACCTTCCCCGAAGCGGACTTCGGGACCGCGTGGCCAGTGACTGGTACATCCGCGATCCCGCCCTGGTCTCACGCGGGGCCAGACCAGGGGCAGGCTATCCGACGAACGGCTATTGGCTATAGGTCCCCAGCCAGTGGACTTTAGTGAAACGACTGGAAGCTGAAAATCCCATTCAAGATGCTGACGTTAATGCTGAAGTTTCCGTCGGAATAGCGACCGTATCGATACCGCTTGTTGTAGCCATCCTCGTATCCGCGCCGAAAACCCTCGCGGAAGTAATAGTTGTACGTACTCTGGTCCAGATAGATGCCACTATAACCATAGTTTGCATCCTGGTAGGCATATGACCCACGGTAGTTAGAACGCCAGTGGTCCTCGCGGTCCGCCTGTCCGGTTAGGAAACCCTCCTGATATCCGTTATTGACCGCCTCTCGAAGCATATCTGCACCATACTGATTGACCTCGTAGTAGCTGCCGCCACGTCGGTACCGATAGGTCGGAGCCGTGTAGAAATACGGATCATTCTGGTAATCGTGGTTTCGTTCGCTCTCGAAACGCACCTGCTGCTGACGGGAACGCTCTTCATACTCCTTCTGAAAGCGAAACTGTGCGTTGCGTTTCTGCTGCTGTAGTGATGCCTCGCGCTTTCGTTCGAAACCTTGCTGTTGTTTCTGATCCTCATGTTGACGGTACTGCGCTAGGCGCTGCCGTTGCTGTTCGATCAGCTGCTGTTGATGCTGCTGGGAGAGACGCTTTCCTTGCTGCTGTTTGTCCTGATCCTGCCTCTGTTGCTGGGCATGCTGTTGCTGCTGCTTGTCCTGGTCCTG
>Ga0364860_10838_pt1 | contig 14478 bp, 8 predicted proteins | sample ExccelAu500001D4_FD_206916 | JGI IMG/M metagenome (GOLD analysis project Ga0364860, IMG submission 206916) | Enriched cells from Trout Bog Lake Hypolimnion, Wisconsin, USA - BchlTB.Aug20.5000.01 .D4 | ecosystem: Environmental > Aquatic > Freshwater > Lake > Hypolimnion/Profundal zone | place: USA... | reverse complement strand
TGGCGGTGAAGAATGCTCACGTGGCAACCTTCCAGACTGACCCAAAGATAGATGAGACAGCAAAGACTTCCGTAGCTCAGGCTAGAAATCTGATTCACACCTCGGATACATTGCGGACTCGCAAAGACTCGGCAAACCGGAAGCGTTTCGCCAAACTATTTAAAGATCCTAAGGCGATCGAAGTAACGATCACTTTGACCGATGAAGTGATGCGCATTCACTCCACCAAACATGCAGTTACGATCTTTGCGCGTGCCGCCAAGAAGGCATCGCTACGTGGATTTGGATTTTTCAATTCTGTTGGTCTGCATTTTCTGCGTTCGATCTCAAAAGTTGCTCCAAGGATTGTGATTGCTCTGGTACATGGACGTGTGCGCTCACTCTCCAAAGGATTGATTCTTCCGTATGAAGTAGATGGCTTAACTAAAGTTCTGCGCCGGCGCGAAAAGCAAAATATTCGACTCAATATAAATGTGCTTGGCGAGGCGGTACTTGGTCAGCACGAGGCAGATACCAGGTTTAAACAGATCCTTGAAATGATCGCAAGACCAGACGTCGATTACATATCGGTAAAACTCTCAGCGGTCGTTGCGCAGATGGTGACAATCGATCACGCTGGATCCTTAGCCAAGGTATGCGAGCGCTTGCGCATTCTCTATCGCGCCGCGCAAGAAAATAAGACCTTCATCAATCTCGATATGGAGGAGTACCGCGACCTAGCTCTCACAGTAGATGCATTTAAAAAAGTTCTCACTGAGCCCGAATTTTCCAGAATGACAGCGGGAATAGTTCTGCAGGCTTACCTTCCAGAATCCCACACCGCATTCCACGACCTGGCAACCTGGGCAAAGGCTCGTCATGCGAAGTCCGGCGGAACAATCAAAATACGCCTGGTTAAGGGCGCCAATTTAGCGATGGAACGCGCCGAGGCGGAGTTCAATGGTTGGACCCCTGCTCCTTACGCGAGCAAGTCAGATGTTGACGCTAGTTATTCACGCTTAATAGATGCAGCACTTCGGCCAGAGCATGCTGATGCAGTAAGAATTGGAATTGCCAGCCATAACCTCTTTCATCTGACTTGGGCAATAGAAGTTGCCCGCAAACGCCACGTGCTCAAGCAATTAGATATAGAGATGTTGGAAGGAATGGCGAATGCGGAAGCGCTTGCAGTAACTCAATCCGGTCACCAGGTCTTGCTCTATGCACCCGTCACTCGTTCCGATGACTTTGCTTCGGCCGTCGCCTATTTAGTGCGCCGACTCGATGAAAATACATCTGATGAAAATTACTTAAAGGCGGCTTTCGATATTGGTAAGAACGCTTCGAAATTTGCCGAGCAGAAGGAGCGCTTTGAAAAATCTATTGCAGAGCGCCACACGATCTCGACGCAATCACGCCGTCATCTGATTCACCCTGAAGTCGGTTCTGGTTTCTATAACGAGCCATCGGGCGATCCCACAGAACCAGATTTTATAAACGAAGTCACAGAGAACCTTGCGAAGATTCAACTCGAGCGATCCCTCAAGATTCCTCTCGTCATAGATGGAGTTGAATTCTCTACAGAGAATAAGGGCATCGGATCAGACCCAAGCGCTGATGGAGAACAGTGGTACACGTATTCCGTCATTGATAAAAGCCATGTAGATACCGCAATTAAGGTTGCCGAAAATTCAACGTGGGGAAGTAAGAGCGCTACGGAACGACGCGCGATACTAGAGCGCGTCGCTGACTATATGTCCACCCAGCGCGCAAAGAGCATTGCAGTTATGGCACGCGATGCCGGCAAGACGGTATCTGAAGCCGACCCAGAAGTTAGTGAAGCGATTGATTTTGCTCGCTTTTATGCTTCCACGATCGATGATGAAAAGAGCACTCCGATCGGGACCGTTCTTGTAATTCCACCATGGAACTTCCCATATGCCATCCCCGCCGGCGGACTCTTCGCTGCATTGGCAGCAGGAAATCCTGTTCTATTTAAGCCAGCCCCTGAAACTGTTGCTACGGCGTGGGAGTTAGCCCAACAGTTATGGGATGCCGGAATTCCTTACGACGCGCTTCAGTTCTTGCCGAGCCTTGATGATGAAAACGGTCAGTATCTCGTTACTCACCCATCTGTAAAAGCTCTGATACTTACAGGGGCTTTCGATACCGCAAATATGTTTGTGCAGTGGCGTAACGACCTCAACTTATTGGCGGAGACAAGCGGAAAGAATGCACTCGTCATCACTGCATGTGCAGATATTGATGCGGCGGTCAAAGATCTAGTCCAATCTGCCTTTGGCCATGCAGGACAGAAATGCTCAGCGGCAAGCCTTGGAATCATCATCGAGAGTATTTATAAGGATCCAGCCTTCACCCGCCAATTGATCGATGATGTCTCGAGCCTCAAAGTCGGGGCGGGATATCACTTCAGCACCTCTGTTGGCCCGATCATTCGCCCACCAGAGGGCAATCTCTCCCACGCTTTACATCACTTGGATCCGGGTGAGAGTTGGTTGTTGGAACCAGAGCAACTAGATCATTCAGGACACCTATGGCGTCCGGGGATTAAGGTCGGCGTAAAGCCTGGTTCATGGAGTCATCGCAATGAATGGTTTGGTCCAGTACTTGCACTGATGGTCGCACCTAATTTGAAGACTGCAGTGCAGTGGCAGAACGCGACTGACTTTGGACTGACCGCTGGAATCCATTCTCTCGATCCGGTCGAACTTGATTACTGGATGGAGAATGTGGAGGCAGGAAACCTATATATCAATCGCGGCATCACGGGTGCGATCGTCAATCGTCAACCATTTGGAGGATGGAAGCGCAGCAGCGTAGGAGCGACCGCTAAAGCCGGTGGCCATCACTATGTGAACTCGTTACGCAATTGGGCTCCGATTCAACATCTGGATCTGGCAAAACGCAGCGCCACAAAGTGGTGGAATGAAGTCGGCTCACAGGCAATCGACCACACTGGATTGAACGTTGAGAAGAACTACCACCGCTACCGCAGACCGCTCGCCCCGATCATTGTGCGATTTGACTCTGAAACTGCACGCGACGAAACGGCCTTTGCAAAGTTCATCTCTGATTTAACTGGATCACCTGTTGAATTCAGTAGCAGCAAAGAGGAGAGCATCGAAGAATTAGTTGCCAGAGCTCAAGGAAAAGTCCGCTGGTTATCTCACGAAACTCCACCTCGTGCTGCGCTACTTGCAAAGGGAATTAGTTTGGATGCCAGGCCAATTGCACAGCGCGGTGATATCGAAACACCACGCTGGTTGCTAGAGCAAAGCGTCTGCATTACCTACCACCGTTATGGAAACACTAACGGTGGTCCAAAGCCTGCCTGTCCTGGTTTAGGAAATTAACCCTTGTAGCTAGCCATCTCGCGCTCAAATGGATCAAGTCCCATTGGACCGATCTTGAGTGCGTAGTTATGCCAAGCCTTGATATCAAACTTATCGCCGAGACGCTTCTTAGCATCTTCGCGTGCACGGACCCAGACGCGCTCTCCTACCTTGTAAGAGATTGCCTGTCCTGGCCAACCCAAGTAGCGATCGATTTCTGACTTAGCAAAGTCAGGTGCTAACAATGCGCGATCAACCATCAGATCAAATGCTGACTGGGCATTCCAGACATTGCCATCGAAATCTTCATACCCACAGTGCATTCCAATATCAACGATGATGCGAGCTGCGCGCATTGCTTGACCGGATAGATACCCGAGCTCGTATGCAGGATCTTCAAAGGCCCCTAACTCATCCATGAATCGCTCTGCATAGAGCGCCCAACCTTCGCCGTAACCGCTGATCCAAGCCTCGGTCCGCTGGAAGCGAGTCAAACGATCCTTCTCAATCGTCGCGGTTGCGCATTGCAGATGATGGCCAGGTACCGCTTCGTGATACCAGGTCGATGCAATATGCCAGAAGTTAAAGCGTGTATGACCAAGAGTTGGATACCAGGTTGTTCCTGGACGTGATAGATCTTCGCTCGGTGGCATGTAATACGGGGCTGCAGCAGATCCCTCTGGAGCGATTCGAGCATCGCAGAACTTAATGCGAGGATCAATATCGAAGTAGACACCATCTAGACGCTCAATAGCTTGCTGGGTGAAATCCTTGAGTGCTTGCAGCAAGTTCTCTTCACCATCGATACGGTGATTTTCTGAATCTTCACAGATCTCTGCAACTTCTTTGAGGCTCTTGCCACCAAGTCCCAATTTCTCCGCGGCCTTGTACATGCGTGCGTTGATTTGGTTGAGATCCTCAACAGCCCAGTCGTATGTGGCGCGCAGATCTAAATCTGCTCCGGTGAAATAACGGGCCCATGGCGCATAACGTTCTGCTCCAACTCCATCAACGTTGAGCGAACGTGGGGCATGCACATCCTTCATCCAGGCTGACATCGCTAAGCAAGAAGCTTCTGCATTCTGTGCCGCTAGATGTAATTCCGGATACTTACCTTCAGGATCGATAGAGCGAGCCATGCCTGCATAGCCACCAGAACCATGAGTATTAAGCTGATCAGCAACTCCAAGAACCTGGCGACGAGAGGTGCCTAACCCTTGAGCATGCATCTCCTCCAGTGTGGATTTCCATGAATCGAGAGCGGCTCCGACTGCATTCAAGCGTGAGGTGATATTTGAAATAGCCTCATCACCTTCGGTATTCATGAGCGTAAAGATTGATCGAATTCCAGCGACTGGATTGGCGATCGGGCCGTAGGTAATAAAGGCCTCTTTGGAATCAAATAATTTGAGTGATGCTTCAACGCGCTCGATTAATACTTCTTTTGCGATCCGGTCAATCTCATCGATAGGAACCATTGCCTTAACGCGCGCCAATACCTCTCGTCGATAGTTAGCAGCCTTTGTCTCTGAGGCAACAGAGAAATCATCAAGCAGATGGTCATACCCTGGAATACCAAGAGCCGTGGCATTCATCGGGCTCATGCGGCCAAGGGTGTCGATATATTCATCGGAGATTGCGAAAATTTCAGAACGGTGAGTAGTCATGGAGTCAGCATAATCCACGCTCCAAAAAGTGAACATGTCACCTTGGATTTGCCTACTATCGGACAATGAGTTCGCGCCATGGGGTCCATTCTCGAAATGCCCTCTGGCATCTCTTCTTTTTAATGGGGATTGTCTCGATGGCATGGGTCCCACGAATCCCCGAAATTAAGCACCAGTTCGGATTGAGCGATGGTGGGTTGGGCTTTGTGCTTCTTGGCAGTACATGTGGAGCTCTCATCGGGTCACAAGTAAGCGGTCGCCTGACTCACACATTCGGGTCTCAACGCATCGCTGCAGTCGGTGCCACATTTATGACTGGTGGCCTCTTTTTAATGGGCGAGGCGCATCAGATTCTGCAATTGTTTTTCGGGCTATTTGTTATGGGTTTTGGATATGTGATGCTGGATATCACCGTCAATACCCAAGCCGTTGCAGTAGAAAAAATTCTGGACAAGAGGTGGATGTCCACCTTCCACGGAACGTGGAGCGTCGGTTCTTTCGTAGCAACGGTGACTGGCGGATTAGTCGCGCACCTCATTACTCCGCAATCAGAGCTAAAGATTGTTGCGGTGGTTGCATTTATATTTTTCTTACCAGGCATCTACTTCTTACTAAGTGGGGATGACGACGGACACAAAGGTGATGATGGGAAGTCGGAGGGCAAACTCTCTCTCTTTGATAAGACCTCACTTCCGCTCTGGGCGATTGGTTTTGGATTACTTGGATGCTTGCTCCCTGAGGGGGCGACTAGTGACTGGGGAGGCGTGCTGCTCCATGATCACATGGGAATTGGAAAGGGTGCTGACGCAATCGCATTCGCGACCTTTGCACTCGCAATGATCACCAGCAGATTTCTTGGGGATCATTGGCTCTCAAAATATGGTCCGCGCAGAACCGTAAGAGTCGGTGGATTCTTCGCTGGCATCACCTGGGGAATATCTATTGCTATCGCAGTACCTCTCTCGGCACACGCAAGGATTCCCGCGGTCATTATTATCTGTATCGGTTTTGCTGCAGCAGGACTTGGCATCGGTCCGATGGTGCCCGCCTTTATGAATGCGGCAGCCAGGGTTCCTGGTGTTGCTCCTTCGGTAGCTCTTGCCCGGGTAAACATCATTGGACTTGCCGCATTCTTCATTGGACCAACTCTGACTGGTGGAGTCTCACAACTGACCTCATTGCCAATCGCAATGTATATATCTGTCTTGCTTTTGATCTTCACCGGTTATCAATCCAGAGTGATTAGCGACAATCCATCTCCTAGTAATTAGTTCAGGCTCTTGCTACCAATCTAGAAGTGGTGTCTTTGCTCGAACTGGGGAGATGCGCTCATAGTGCGATCCCTGAACAGGACGCTCATCGAGATCACCCTTATTTGGCCACATGGATAGAGCGCGCTCTGCCTGAGCCGTGATCGTTAACGAGGGGTTTACGCCCAGATTTGCGGTAACACTCGATCCATCAACAATATGCAGGGTCGGGTAATTCCACACCCGGTGATAAGGATCAATCACTCCACTCTCTGGGGAATCTCCGATCACACAACCACCAACAAAGTGCGCGGTAAATGGAGCTCCGATCAGATCACCTAGGTGGCCGCCCGCCGTCCCGCCATGCTTGGCGGCGATTCGCCGTGATACCTCGTTTGCCGCTGGAATATATGTGGCATTTGGATTATCAGAGTCGTTTGTGGAGGTTAATCGCCAACCAAAAATTCCACGCTTCCCACTTAAAGTAAGAGAGGAGTTCACGTTTTGCATCACAAGCGCAATTACCGTTCGCTGGCTCCACTTTCGTACGTTTACAAATCGAATTAGAAGTCCGGGATTGCGCATAAGAGTTTTCCACCATTGGCGGCGGCGATCTTTGGCAACAACTCCATCTGTCATGATGGTTTGAAGTAATCCCATCGCATTACTTCCAGCGCCATAACGGACCGGTTCAATATGAGTGTGTTCATCAGGAAAGAATGATGAAGTAATTGCTGAACCCTGACTGAAATCAATATCTGTCGTTGGCATAACGGCACCTGTTAAAGCCTCGCTATTAGTTCGCGAGAGTTTGCCAAGCGAACTAGAGAGTTTTGGCAAAGTTCCAGAACTCTTCATTGAATGAAGCAGCTTTTGGGTGTTGTAAGTTCCAGCAGCAACAATTACCTCGCCCGCCGTGAAGACGCGCTCCCGAGCAAACCAAGCTCCGCTTCTGCGTGCTGAGATTTTCCAACTGCCATCTTTCAGTTGCTCAATTTTATGAACTGTATGTTCGGGAAATACTTGTGCCCCAATCGACTCGGCCAAGCCCAAATAATTCTTCGGTAACGTATTTTTTGCATTGAACCTGCATCCAGTCATACAACCGCCACATTGGGTACAACCTTTTCGGGGAAGGCCTTTGCCGCCAAAGTAGGGATCTGCGGATTTCACGCCGGGACCTTCTCCAAAGAAAATTCCGAGCGGAGCCATTTTAAAGGTATCACCAACTCCCATCTCGATCGCGGCATCTTTCATCGCTTGATCAGCAGGAGAGAAATATGGATTTTCGACAACGCCTAACATCTTGGATGCTTGTTCATACCAAGGCAAAAGTTCTGCCTTCCAATCGGTGATGTGGCTCCACTGCTCATCTTCAAAATAACTATCGGGTGGGGTGTACAGGGTGTTGGCATAGACAAGTGATCCGCCTCCAACACCAGCCCCCGCTAACACCAGTACATCGGGCAACATATGAATTCGCTGGATTCCGTTTAACCCTAACTTGGGGAAGAAGAGAAACCTATTGAGCCTCCACGAGGTCTTGGGGAAATCCTTCTCCTCAAATCTCCGTCCTGCTTCCAGAACGGCAACTCGGTAGCCCTTCTCTCGCAGTCGCAGAGCACTGACAGATCCTCCGAAGCCGGATCCGATGATGAGAACATCAAAATCGGTAGCGGAAAGGGAAGAGGTCATAGTGAATTGTTGCGTATGAGTATCTAAAAATGGAGCCCCCCGTCAGGATTGAACTGACGACCTTCCGCTTACAAGGCGGATGCTCTACCACTGAGCTAGGGAGGCGGACCGCCAAAGGCGGATCAACTGCGAGGCGTAATTATGACACGTCAAAAAGGCAGAAGCGAACCCGCTCATATCGGGGTAGGTTTCGCAGGTGCGCCTTGGAGTCCTTGATGTCGGTTCTAACACAATCCACCTGCAAGTGGTCGATACCCACCCTGGAGCACGCCCCAACCCCACTTTTAACTACAAAGAGGAGTTGCGCCTCACCGAGTTCTTGAACGCTCAAAACGAGATCACCGAAGAGGGAATTGCCCTCCTACGCAAATCAATTGGTAATGCGGTGATTCAAGCTCGCACTGTTCAGGTCAAGGAATTTCTTCCATTCGCAACGTCTGCGCTACGTGAAGCCGCTAACGGCGAGAGCATCATTGCCGGTATCAATCAGGAATTTAAAATTGATTTACAAGTACTCGAAGGTGATGAAGAAGCCAAGCTCACATTCCTTGCAGCACGTCGCTGGTTTGGTTGGTCGAGTGGTCGCTTACTCGTCATCGATATTGGTGGAGGATCACTCGAGATCGCTGTTGGAATCGACGAATCACCAGAAGTGGCAACATCACTTCCACTCGGTGCTTCGCGCTTAACTCAAAAATTTCTGAAAGGTAATCCATATTCGCAAAAGGGCATCAACGAGATGCGCGACCATATTGAGTCGCAATTGGAAGCGGTACTTCCTGCACTCGTTAAACACCAAGATTCCGATCGTTCTATTGCAACGAGTAAAACGCTTCGCACCTTGGCTCGACTAAGCGGTGATTGGTATGACACCAGCGGAGATATCATCAAGTTTGATGTGATTCGAAAGATTGCAACTCGTTTAGCAGATATAACGCATGAAGATCGCACTAAGTTACCTGGCGTTTCTTCTAACCGCGCTAAGCAGATCGTTGCGGGAGCCTTCGTAACAGAGAGCGTGATGCGCAATCTTGATCTTAAGGAACTTGAAATCTGTCCGTGGGCGTTACGCGAAGGAATTGTCTTGAAGTATATGGATTGGATGGAGAAGAGCTAAGTCTTAAACCTTAGGCGCTTCGATCCGATCAATTTGCAGAACCTCTTTCTTATTATGAAAGAGAACCCAAGCCTCTCCAGGCAATAACTTATTGTCGGGATAATCAAAGTCAATTTTTTTAGTTAACTTCTCCATCATGCGCGGCAGTACTGGATTGTGGCTACATAAAATAATTTGCTTGTTTTTCTTGATCAGCTCCTTGGCGTAGTCGATCGCCCTCTCTTTATTCTTTTTGTAGGTGTACTCGCTCACGGCATTGGTAATAATGGGAGTTATTTGCAGCGATTTAGCCATCTGGGCCACTGTATCTAGGCACCGGACAGCATCCGAAGTGTGGATCTCTTCTACTCCAAAGACTTGATAGAGAGACAACATTCGCTTCGCTTGCTGTTGTCCCAAGATCTGAAGTGGCCGATCCTCATCTTCGCCCTGCCACTCGGTGCGCTCAAGTGCTTTAGCGTGGCGCAACATAATCAATGCAGATGAATCAAATGGGGTCGCCCCAAAGCGTTCCAAGATGTATCGATCGCTGTCGCGCGTCGCTTTGAGCGCTGCCGACTCGAGGTCAAGCCACAAGATTTGATCTACCTCTTCATTGGGATGGAATGCACTCTTGTCGTCAATGAGTGAGGCGCTCCAATACGCAACAAGTTTTAACCCATCTGGAACGTAATATTCAACCGATCCAATGTAGGGACCGAGCTTGATGCTGAGGCCAGTCTCTTCAAGAACTTCGCGATAAGCACACGAGATGAGCGCTTCGCCTTCTTCTAATTTTCCTTTTGGGAGAGACCAATCGTCGTAGCGCGGACGATGCGCTAGGAGAACCTCGACCTCACCTTCGATATCTCTACGCCATACAACTCCACCTGCGGCGATGATGCTTGGAGTCATCCGCGGGCTCGATACCAGTCGATCGCGGATGTGTGGAAGTCTTTCAACCTGGTGCCATCTGGACCGTTCTTTACCTCAAGCCACTTGCCATCAGGCAAAAGTTCCCAACGGACGAATTCATCCGAGAGATAACTATCTATGGCTCCGATTAAAAACCTCTTGTGATCACCTTGAGTAATCTGCACCAGACTCTCTACGCGACGATCCAAATTGCGGTGCATTAAATCGGCGCTACCAATATAGAGCTCATCGCTTCCATCATTAGCGAAATGAAAGATACGCGAGTGCTCAAGAAAGCGACCGACGATTGACCTGGCTCGAATATTGTCAGAGAGACCAGGAACGCCAGCACGGATTGCGCAGATGCCTCGCACAACAAGATCGACTTTAACTCCAGCCTGCGAAGCCTTGTAAAGCGCTTCCACAAACTCTTCATCGAGAATGGAGTTGAGCTTCATGCGGATAAAAGCAGTCTTTCCCGAGCGATGATTTGCAATCTCACGATCGATGCGCTCGAGCAGACCTGTTCGCATGGTGCGCGGAGCAACAAGCAGACGCGAAAAGGCGGTCTGAGGAGCAAAGCCAGAGAGTTGGTTGAAGAGCTTATTTACATCTTCACCCAATACGGGATCTGAAGATAGGAGTCCGAAATCCTCGTACAGGCGCGCGGTTTTTGGGTTGTAGTTACCGGTACCAATATGCGAATAACGCCTAATTCCATTGGCCTCTTGGCGCACCACAAGGGAGAGTTTGGCGTGGGTCTTAAAGCCAATCAGGCCGTAGACCACGTGCACTCCCGCATCTTCAAGTTTTCTGGCCCAGCGCACATTGGCTTGTTCATCAAAGCGTGCACGGATCTCAATCACTGCAAGAACTTGCTTTCCAGCTTCAGCGGCTTCGATCAGCGCCTGCACAATCGGTGAATCACCCGATGTGCGATAGAGGGTCTGCTTGATTGCAAGCACATGTGGATCGGAGGCAGCAGACTCGAGGAAGCGAACCACGCTCGAGGTAAATGACTCATATGGGTGGTGCAACAAAATCTCGCGACGGTGCAACGCATCAAAGAAGCTGTCCGTTGAGTCTGGATCAGTTTCACGCAAATCCGGTGCAACCTGATTTCTGTATGGTGGGAAGCGCAACTCCGGCATATCGATATCAGCGATCTGGTTGAGACCAGTGAGATCAAGTGGTTCCTTATAACGACTTATATCCTCTTCATTGATATTGAGTTCATCCATCAATGTGCGAAGAAGTTCTGGCTGAATATCGCGATCAACTTCCAAACGAACAGGTGGACCAAATTTACGGCGGAGCAACTCTTGCTCCATCGAAGCAAGAAGATCTTCCGACTCTTCCTCTTCCAACTCTAAGTCAGCATTGCGGGTGAGGCGGAAGGTGTAGTGATCCTTAACTTCCATTCCCTGGAAGAGTTCATGGAGGTTCGCGATGATCACTTCTTCGAGCGGAACGAAACGGCGAACACCGGCCTTTCCAGTTTCGACAAAGCGTGGCAGATTTGAAGGTACCTTCACACGAGCAAAGAGATCCTCTTCGCTATCGGGCTTCTTAACGACGACAGCGAGGTTGAGCGAGAGTCCCGAGATATATGGGAATGGGTGCGAAGGATCCACGGCCAGCGGAGTGAGAACTGGGAATATCTTGGTGTGAAAGACCTTGTTAACGGCAAGTTGTTCTGCCAGATCAAGAGAGTCCCATGCAGCTAATTCAATTCCGTGTTTGCCAAGCTCAGACAAGACCACCTCGTGAAAAGTATGTGACTGCCGCTGTAAAAGTTCTTGTGTCTTCTGTGCGATCTCGCTCATCAACTCCATCGGCGTAAACCCAGCGGTATTTTGTTTTGTAACACCTGTCTCAATTTTTCGCTTGAGAGTTGCCACGCGGATCATGTAAAAATCGTCAAGGTTGGATGAGAAGATCGCTAGGAAGCGACAGCGTTCAAGGAGCGGGACAGTTGGATCTTCTGCTAACTCAAGAACACGCTCGTTAAAGGCCAACCACGAGAGCTCACGATCAATGAGTCGTCCACGAGGATCCTCGCTGATTCGGTGAGACATGTTGATAGTTTGCCGTATTTAAGTGAACAAAAGGTTACTAGAGGGTTGCCGAGGCGCGGTTAGCCGCGATCTGGTGCAGAACGATCGCTGTGGCAACGCTGGCGTTGAGGGATTCAACATCAGATTGCATCGGAATCGAGAGGATGAGGTCGCAGGTCTCGCGAACCAAGCGTGATAGACCCTTACCCTCGCTGCCGACGATTACATAAACAGACTCGAGAGCGAGTGAGAATTTGGGAAGTGATTCATCGCCTTCAGCATCTAGCCCGACCACAAAGAATCCAGCCTTCTTGGCATCTTCGAGTGAACGAACCAGATTGGTGACCTGCGAGATAGGGAGTCGTGCCGCTGCGCCTGCGCTTGATTTCCAAGCAGATCCCGTCATCGCCGCCGTGCGACGCTCTGGAATGACAACTCCATCTGCGCCAAAGGCAGCTGCGCTTCGGACAATTGCACCAAGATTATGAGGATCTGTGACCCCATCAAGACCGATAAGTAGCCCCGGCTTCTTCGACTTCTTGAGTAACTCTTCAAAGTTGGCATATTGGAATGGCTTGATCACCAAGGCGATGCCTTGGTGCATGGTGGTTCCGGTCAATCCATCAAGGACCCCGCGAGAGACCTCTTTGATGAGTAGGTTCTGATTCTTGGCAAGGCGCATCGCCTCTTGCATACGCTCATCGATCTCAGCGCGCTCGGCGACCAAGAGCTCCTTAGCAGGGACTTTTGCGCGTAGAGCTTCGACCACCGGGTTACGGCCGGCAACGGCATCCGAGGATGGCTTGGTCTCGCGCCGACCCTCTGGTCTACGAGTCTGTTCTCGCTTTGGTGCCGCTGCGCTTTCGCGCCTCTTCTTACCTGGACGCATTAGCTGATACTCCATCTGGTGCCTTGGGGGGTATCTTCGATAACCACACCTAGCGCCGCTATTTGATCACGGATTGCATCTGCTGCTGCAAAGTCTTTTCTGGCACGAGCCGCTGCACGTTGCTCCAGTGCCAGTGAAACGAGTCCATCGAGCACCTGCTCGTTGGCGCTTCCATCAGTGGCAAAAATTTCATCAAAGGGATCGCAACCTAATATCGAGAGTGCTCCGCGAATCTCTGCTGCAGCGTTCTGCACTGCAACCCGATCATCGGCGGCAAGCGCAGTATTTCCTGTTCTTAAAATCTCTGCGATTACCGCCAGCGCAGTAGGAACCGCAAGATCTTCATTCATCGCCTCGGTAAATGCAGCCGAAATAACTCCATCTGGAACTTCACCGAGAATATCGGTGGCGCGTTTTAAGAAACCTTCGATGCGACGAAAATTGACCGCCGCCTCTTCTAATGCGTCAAAGGAAAATTCCAACATAGAGCGGTAGTGCGCGCTGCCAAGATACCAACGCAATTCGATACCGCGCACTCGCTTCAAAATCTCGTGCACTTGCAAAGAGTTGCCCAATGATTTAGACATCTTCTCACCAGATGCAGTGACCCAGGCGTTATGCATCCAAATATTTGCAAATCCCCATCCCGCAGATTGCGATTGCGCAATCTCATTTTCGTGATGCGGGAAAATTAGATCGAGTCCGCCACCATGAATATCAAATGACTCACCGAGATAAGCATGCGCCATCGCAGAGCATTCCAAATGCCATCCAGGTCGGCCGGCACCCCACGGAGTAGGCCATGATGGATCTCCAGGTTTAGCCGCTTTCCAGAGTGCAAAGTCCCGCGGATCTTTCTTATATGTTAAATCTGCATCTTCTGCTGATTGCAGATCATCTAGCTTCTGACGAGATAAAGTTAAATAAGAGCTGAGGTGGCGCACATCAAGATAGACATCGCCATTGCCTGGTGCATAAGCACTTCCATTAGCAATCAAGGTCTCCATGAGCTCAATCATCTGCGTGATGTGGCCCGTTGCGCGTGGTTCATATGTGGGCGGAAGAACATTAAGAGCTCGGTAAGCCTCGGTAAATGCCCGCTCATACTTTTGGGCAACTGCCCACCACGGAATCTCTTCGTGAACCGCCTTGTGCAAAATCTTGTCATCGATATCCGTTACGTTACGAATGAAGGTAACGTCGTACCCGCTGGCTGTTAACCAGCGGCGCAAAATATCGAAGTTAACTCCGCTGCGAACGTGGCCGATATGAGGTGGAGCTTGAACGGTGGCACCACAGAGATAGATTCCAACCTTGCCCTCGTGCAATGGTTTGAAATCAGCGACTTCACGAGTCGCCGTGTTGTAAAGCTTTAGGTGCGCTGACATTTGGAAATTCTACCGTGCGCGATACGAGAGCAGAGCAGTGGCGATTGCCGATATCCCGCGGCCCTCACCAGTAAAGCCCAGACCATCAGTCGTCGTTGCACTTACAGAAACCGATACTCCACCAAGCGCCTTCGAGAGCGCCGCAATGGCCTCGGCGCGACGGGGACCTATCTTGGGTCGATTACCAAC
>Ga0364860_10837_pt1 | contig 14508 bp, 9 predicted proteins | sample ExccelAu500001D4_FD_206916 | JGI IMG/M metagenome (GOLD analysis project Ga0364860, IMG submission 206916) | Enriched cells from Trout Bog Lake Hypolimnion, Wisconsin, USA - BchlTB.Aug20.5000.01 .D4 | ecosystem: Environmental > Aquatic > Freshwater > Lake > Hypolimnion/Profundal zone | place: USA... | reverse complement strand
AGAGATTTCGAAGGAGTTGCACCTGAGCCGCAACCAGGTAGATTTGGAATATATCATCAGCGAACAAAATTACCGCCGCTGGATTACCAAAACCCTGGTGCGCTACCTGGACGATAAACACGCTGAAAGCCATGGAAAAGACACCCTGGTAGATGCGGTTATCAGCAAAAACGAAGAAGGTGAAGATTACCTGACCATCTCTATCCTGCGCCCCATGCCTGAGTTAAACAACAACGCCAATTCCGTAACAGTAGGTTTTGTGTTAACCGACAGTGTAAAAAAGAAAATCAACTTCCTGAACGACCCTGCTTTGAATATTGAAAAGCTGGGCCCTATAGCTGAACTCCATTTTGAAACGCCTTTTGCTTTACGTAAAATGCGTGATGAAGAAATGAAACAGGCAGAGTACGACCGGTTGTCAAAAGCCGTTCAAAATTCAACGGCAGGGGTTCATTAAACTTAGCGGCCTGCGGAATTCCGTAAATAACCGGTAAATTACCCGCTATTTAAAGCAAACGGGATTAGCCGGTTTCACGATGATGAAAACTTTCATGATGAGAATACCTCTTTAGGGTGAGTACAGGCACAGAAAAAGTGGTAAATTTGGTAGAACCCCGACTCTATGAAGTTGAACTTCTACCAAAAATTAACTGCTCTTTTCCTCATATTCTTTATTGGTATCGGGGTAACGGGGTTCCTTGCCTTCCGCAGCAATATCGCCTTTGATAAAAATGCCAAATGGGTTGAACATACCCAGCAGGTGTTAAATGAATCTGAAAAGATATTCTCACTTCTTCAAAAAATTACCAATAACGAACGGGGTTACGTAATTACAGCCGACAGCGGATTTCTGCAACCCCTGATCAGCGCACGTGAGAGGATTTTTTTGCAAATCGGAACCCTTAAAGCGCTTACTACCGATAACCCCTTGCAACAGGCCAGGATAGACTCTATTAATTTCTATGCCCAAAAGCGGATAGAATTATCTGCTACGGTTATTCAGGCTATGGATAATAAAAATAACGTTGCAGCCGGCCATATTGTGGTAGGGCCGGAAGAAAAAATGCTGAATGAAAAAGTGCGGAGCTTTATAACCACAATACAGGATGAGGAGAACAATCTGCTTAAACAAAGAAAATCTACCAGCCAGATGCGGATGGAAGCAATTAACCGGTTTTTATACGGCTTGTTTGCCAGCCTTTTAATTCTGTTAACCCTCTCCTATTTCGGATTTTGGCACAACCGCGTAAAGCAAATTGCTTTAGAGAAAGACGCCCGCAATGCCAATCACTTTCTAAATACTATTCTTGAAAATATCCCTAACATGATATTTGTAAAGGATGCCAAAGATTTGAAGTTTGTACGCTTTAACCGCGCCGGCGAAAAATTGCTGGGACGCATGCGCGATGAAATGATTGGCAAAAGCGATTTTGACTTTTTTCCGAAAGAACAGGCCGATGCATTTATAGCCAAAGACAAGGAAGTACTGGTTAAAGGCGAGGTAGTGGATATACCCGAAGAACCTATTAAAACCAGCCGCGGAGATAAATGGCTGCACACCAAAAAAATTGCCATTATTGACGAGACAGGTAGCCCCCAATATCTGCTCGGAATATCTGAAGATATAACCAGTTCGAGGTTGCAGTTAACCGAAATAAAACAACTGAACGCCGAGCTGGAAAGAACAGTGAACCAGCTTATGGCGGCTAATAAGGAAATGGAAGCTTTTACCTATTCAGTATCGCATGACCTTCGTGCCCCCTTACGCATAATTGATGGTTTTGGTGAAATTCTGCTGAAGGACTACGGCGATGCTTTTGACGAAGAAGGTAAAAATACCCTGGCCGTAATAATGAGCAACGCCAAACATATGGGCCAGTTGATAGATGACCTGCTGAATCTTTCGCGCCTGGGTCGTGCACAGCTGGTAATGAAGAGAGTGGATATGCGCGAGGTGGTAGATGATGTAATACATGCCATAAATATGCTGGAGCCGCAGGGGGCAAGGGCGGAATTCAGGCTGCAGGCACTGAGGCCCTGTGTTTGCGATGTAGCCCTGATGCGCCAGGTTTGGATAAACCTTATATCAAATGCCATTAAATACTCACGCAAAAAAGACCACCCCATAATTGATATTGGCTGTGAAACCCAAAATGGACAAATAGTTTATTACGTAAAAGACAACGGTGTAGGTTTCGATATGAAATATTACAACAAACTTTTCGGGGTATTTCAGCGGCTGCATAAAATATCTGAATTTGAAGGCACCGGCGTCGGGCTGGCCCTGGTACACCGTATCCTTTCAAAACACAACGGCAAAATATGGGCTGAAGCGGTGGAAAATGAAGGGGCAACTTTCTATTTTACGATACCCAACTAGATACAAGAACCAGAATTTAAGAACCAAGACATAATCCTCCGGTCTTGCCTCTTGCTTGTTGGTTCTTGCTTCTAACTTCCAGTTAATATATTTGCACCCATGAAAGCAACAGTGCTTATTATTGATGATGAAGCCAAGCTCCGTGGCCTGCTATCCAGGATTATTTCGTTAGAAGGTTTCCAGGTGCTGGAAGCCGGTGATGCTAAATCAGGGCTTAAAGTATTAGAGAAGGCCGATGTGCAGGTGGTTTTAAGTGATGTAAAATTGCCCGATGCCAACGGCGTAGACCTTACCCGCGAAATAAAAGCTAAATACCCTTGTATAGAAGTAATAGTGCTTACTGCCTTTGGCACCATTGCCGATGGGGTAAAGGCTATTAAGAACGGCGCTTTTGATTACCTGATAAAAGGCGATGACAACGAGCGGATATTACCGTTACTTAGCAAAGCGCTCGAAAAGGCCCAAATGCAGTTTCGCATTTCGCAACTGGAAAGAAAGATTGCCGATAAATATAGTTTCAGTAACATTTTGGGCAGGTCCAAAGCAATTCAGCAGGCTAAAGAGCTGGCAGCTAAGGTGGCAGCTACCGATACCACCGTTTTGCTGCTTGGCGAAACCGGAACCGGTAAAGAGGTATTTGCCCAGTCTATACACGAGGCCAGCGCACGAAGGCTTAAACCCTTTGTAGCGGTTAACTGCAGCGCCCTGGGCAAAGAAATACTGGAAAGCGAACTATTTGGCCATAAAGCAGGTGCATTTACCGGGGCTGTAAAAGATAAACGCGGCTTATTGGAAGAAGCCAACGAAGGCACCATCTTTTTAGATGAAATTGGCGAGATGAACATCGACCTGCAGGCCAAGCTGCTGCGGGTGCTTGAAACCAACGAGTTTTACCGGGTTGGCGATGCTAAAACCACCAAAGTAAATGTGCGCATAATAGCCGCAACCAACCGCAATCTGCGCGAAGAAAGCGAACAAGGGCACTTCAGGCTCGATTTATACTACCGGTTGTCTGTTTTTCAAATACACCTGCCATCGTTAAACGAGCGCATTGAAGATATAGAGGCCATTGCACCATTTTTTATCCGCCTGTTTGCTGATAAAATGAATAAGCCCGTGCCTGCCATGAGCTCAGAGTTTCTGAACGCGCTTAAAAAACACCACTGGAAAGGTAATACCCGCGAACTGAAAAATGTGATTGAACGCGCCCTTATTCTTTCAGACGGCGCTCTCAGTCCCTCTTCCCTTCCATTCGACTTTACCTCAGCCAGCTCCTCTCCTTTTGTTTATGATTTAGAGGAAGTGGAAAAAATACACATTCAAAAAGTGCTTCAGCTTACCGGAGGCAACAAAACAGAAGCAGCATCAAAAATGAATATAGCTCTGGCCACCCTTTACCGGAAGATTAAGGATTACCATTTGGAGTAATCTTTTAAACCACTTGGCAGCCTTGTCACTCTTGCCCTTAAACTGACAGAACTGCCGGGTCTGCCAACACACCCGGCGATTCTATATGGGAAACTGAAGGATTGCAGCCGGAGTAACCTTTACCCTTCTCAAAATGAGAAAGCACAGTGTCATTATAATAGGCATTCCCCAACCAAATCCAGATAAACACCTATTAAATAAGACGGATTGCATATTGGCAGAGTTTTTGGCAACAAGGGCTTCATGAATAAAAACCCAAATGGTCTTTAATATTTTAGGAGCTTTCTTTCTGGTGTTAACTGCGGTATTACTTGCATGGCCAGTTGCAATTAGCATGAAGAAAACCTATAGTGGTGACAAGAGTTTCATGGATTTCATGCAGCCAATAGAACAGTTCATCTTCAAAATATGCCGCATTGATCCCGGCATTGAAATGGATTGGAAACAATACCTGTTAAGCCTTATGCTTATTCAGGTATGCTGGTTTGTGCTTGGCTTTGTAATCTTATTGATACAGGGCCATCTTTTTTTAAACCCTGCCCATGTATCCGATATGGAATGGACGCTGGCCCTAAATTCGGCCATCAGTTTTCTTACCAGTACCAATCTGCAGCATTACTCCGGCGAAACCGGGGCTACTTACCTTTCTCAACTATGCGTTTTCATGTTTCTACAGTTTGTAAGCGCAGCAACCAGCCTTTGCGCAGGTGTGGCTATTGTTCGCGGACTTAGTTCAAAATCTATTACCAGCCTGGGCAATTTCTATCGTGACTTTGTTCTTTCATGCACCCGTATTCTTCTGCCGCTTAGCCTGCTGGTGGCCGTAATTTTTATGCTTAACGGCATGCCCATTACTTTTCATGGGCCAGACCAAATTGTGACCCTGCAAGGAGATACTACGCAAGTATCACTCGGCCCGGTAGCCACAATGATTCCAATAAAAGAGTTGGGCTCGAATGGTGGTGGTTTCTTTGGAGCCAACTGCGCACATCCTTTCGAAAATCCGAACTTCCTTACTTTCATCGTTCACATCATTATTGTAATGTTATTGCCGGTTGCCTTTGTTTTTTTCATTGGCCTTTACCTCGACCAGAAAAAATTCAGCCGCATGTTGTTTACTGTAATGCTGGCCGGTTTTCTGTTAACCCTCATTCCAATCATATACAGCGAATCGGCAGGCAATAACCATCTTGGCGCTATGGGAATTTCACAGCCCATGGGAAATATGGAGGGAAAGGAAGTGCGCTTCGGAGGTTTTTATTCCGGCTTTTACAGTGCCGTAAACATGGTAATACCAGCCGGAACCATAACGGGTATGCACGATAGCTATATGCCATTAGGCGCAGTAGGAATGCTGATTGGCATGCAGGTAGACGCCTTTTTCGGGGGCCTGGGAACAGGATGGATAAACATGTTCATATACCTGATTATTGCCGTGTTTATAGCTACCTTAATGATAGGAAGAACCCCCGAATTGCTGGGGCGCAAAATATCAATCAAAGAGGTGCAGGTGGCGGTGGTAGTGAGTATATTGTCCTTTCTGGTCCCTATTATATTAACTGCAGTTGCATGTTTTACATTTCTGCATTACCCCGGGGGAAATGACACGCTTGGCTGGTTAAGCAACAAAGGGCCGCATGGTTTTACCACCATGTTTTACGAATACGTTTCGTGCATGGCCGGTAACGGGTCTGAGTTTTCAGGCCTGGGAAATAATACCGCTTACTGGAACCTCACAACCTGCATTCCTATGCTGCTGGGACGGTTTGCCCCTATAATTGGTGCGTTTATTATTATCGGTTCATACAGAACAAAACAATATGTGGAGCCTTCGTTCGGCACCCTCAAATCCGATTCAACTACGTTTGGCTTGTTCCTGTTTGCCATCATTTTGATATTAACGGTTCTTTCCATGTTCATCATGCTAATGCTGGGGCCTATAAGCGAGTATTTTATGTAGTCGTTTTACTTGTTCATGCTATTACTGTTCAGTCAATTGCATTCAAACCCTCTGATTTCAAAAAACAGCTTCGTTACACAGTCAAACCTTCTCAAAATGAGAAAGCAGGCTACCAATATGAAAGGGAAATTAACTTTAGTTGGCATACTCCCTATGACGAGCGTCATCTTAAAATGCAATGAAAATCAATAACTTATATAGACAACAATAGCTGATTACCGGTTTCTGGCACTTAATTTCGTTGTATGATCGCGCATGAAAAAGTGGAGTTCAAACAAACCCATGTTACTGATAAATATAGTAGCCTGGTTAATAGCACTGGCTCTGCTTTACATTGTAATAATGAAAGCAAAAATATTAATTCATTAACCCCTAAATTATATGATACGCGAATCAGAAGTAAAGTACTGTATCAGCAATAACGTTCCGGCCCTGGCTGTGCAACTTTCGCATATTAAGGACAATAACGACGTTTACCTGGCTATTGATTGCCTTACCGGTTATACCAAAGAACTTATACGCGAAGACCGCTTAACTGAAGTGCAGGATTGCTTTAAAACTGCCTATATGTTATTGCACCAGGGCAACCGCCTTATACAACTGGCAATTGAAAATACATTCATTTACTCCGTTAGCAGCCTACTCGAAATATCACTTAACGTAACTCAGCCAATAAGGACACTTTTTTTAAATAACTTTAAACGGGAATACTGTAAACTAATCAATGCTCAGCAATCATAAATTATCAATCACAAATCATAAATCAATTTCCATGCTATTTACCATCGGTTTATTCGTAACAGGCCTTGTGTGCTTTGTACTGCTTTATTTATCTATTTATTTTTTCGATAAAATTTAATTCACCCAACCCTCGGCAATTGCTGCGGGCTTTAAAAGTAGCACCTATGATAGCACTATTTATTATCTCCCTGCTCGTATTTGGGTACCTGGTTTATGTATTGATTAAACCTGAAAAATTCTAATACCACCTGGTTTTTAATAACCGGTAAAACTATATTACTATGAACGCAGAAATACTTGGAATAATCTTAATGTTTTTAGTCACCCTGGTGATAGGCATACCGCTTGGCCGTTATATGGCACGGGTATACGCCGGTGAAAAAACGATACTGGACTTTTTATCGCCCATTGAGCGTTTCTTTTATAAGATAAGCGGCATTGATCCTAGCAAAGAAATGAACTGGAAGGAAAGCATGCTGGCCATGCTTTCCATAAACCTGGTTTGGTATGTTTTGTGTTTCATCCTGCTAGTAGTGCAGCAGTGGCTGCCGCTTAACCCGGATAAAAACCCTAACATGATGCCTGACCAGGCTTTCAACACAGCCATTTCGTTTTTGGTAAACTGCGACTTACAGCATTATAGCGGCGAGTCGGCAGCAACTTACTTTACCCAATTGGCGGTTATGATGTTCCTGATGTTTGTATCGGCCGGCACCGGTTTGGCTGCTGCGGCGATTTTAATGAACTCATTAAAGCTGCGCACTACAACCCAGTTAGGTAACTTCTACGATTACTTTATAAAATCGTGCACACGCATTTTACTGCCTTTATCAATCGTACTGGCAGTAATACTGATGCTGAACGGTATGCCCATGACTTTTCATGGAAAAGATACCATTACAACCTTACAGGGAGATACGGTACAAGTATCGCGCGGACCGGTTGCGGCTTTGGTGCCTATTAAACACATCGGAACAAACGGGGGTGGTTTTTTCGGGGCCAATTCAGCACATCCACTGGAGAATCCTAACTACCTCACCAATTTTATATTGATGGTTTCGCAGTGCATACTGCCGTTTGCCATTGTATTTGCACTGGGCTTTTATTTGAAGAAACACAAGTTTGCCTGGATGGTATTCGGGGTTATGACTATTGGTTTTCTGTGCCTGGTAATACCAACGGTTATTTCTGAAGTACATGGCAACCCGGCCATTATTAAAATGGGAGTAGATAACACTGCCGGCGCCATGGAGGGCAAGGAGGTGCGTTTTGGTCCTGCAGCCTCCGGTTACTGGGCCATTATGACCACCGTTATATCAACCGGCTCGGTAAACTGTATGCACGACAGCACCATGCCCCTTTCTGGTATGAACGAACTATGGGCCATGATGGTGAACTGCTTTTATGGTGGCAAAGGTGTAGGCTTCCTTAACTTCTACATCTTCATCATCATCGCAGTATTTATGAGCGGTTTGATGGTAGGCCGCACGCCTGAGTTTCATGGCAAAAAGATTGAAGCCAAAGAAATGAAGATTGCCTCCATCGTTGCCTTGTGGCATCCGCTTTTGATACTGGCATTTGCTGCCGTTGCCTGTTTTGTTTACGTGCATCACCCGGTGCGTTACGGGTATTGGCTGAATAACCCCGGCTATCACGGATTCAGCGAAATGCTGTATGAGTATACCTCATCATCAGCCAACAACGGCAGCGGTTTTGAAGGCCTGGGCGATACCCCATCTAAATTCTGGAACGTAACCTGTGGTTTCGTGCTCATATTCGGAAGGTACCTGCCCATTATTGGCCAGATAGCCATTGCCGGTTCATTAGCCGGTAAAAAGTTTATTCCGGAAAGCGCCGGAACACTAAAAACAGATACCGTAACCTTTGGGGTAATGGTATTTGCAGTGATTGTGATAATTGCAGCGCTGTCTTTTTTCCCATCGCTGTCATTAGGCCCTATTGCCGAGTATTTCAGTATGCGTTAAAACAGTTTGAGAATTATTATCTGAATACATGAACACTTAAACACCTGAACACATTAATACCATGAAAACAAAAGATACTACATTATTTCCGCGCGAACAGGTCCTTTCTGCCCTGAAGCACTCGTTCATAAAACTGAACCCGAAGGTGATGTTCCGCAACCCGGTTATGTTCACTGTTGAGATTGGAACCGTCATCATGCTGTATGTAACCATATATTCAGCAGTAAGCCACGATAAAACACAAGGTTCATTTGGCTATAACCTGGCCATCTTCTTTATCCTGTTGTTTACCGTGCTCTTCGCCAATTTTGCCGAGGCAATTGCTGAAGCACGTGGTAAAGCACAGGCTGATTCACTGCGTAAAACGCGTGAAGAAACAGAAGCAAAACTGATAACAACCGATAAACGTGGGTTTGACGTTACCGTTGTGAAGACCTATTCATCAAAGCTGAAAAAAGGAGATATATTTCTTTGCGAAGCAGGCGATACCATACCTACCGACGGTGAAATTATTGAAGGTTTGGCTACCATTGATGAATCGGCCATAACCGGCGAATCAGCACCTGTTATCCGCGAATCAGGCGGCGATAAATCAAGCGTTACCGGTGGTACCAAAGTACTGAGCGATCGTATTAAAGTGCAGATGACAACTTCGCCCGGCGAGTCGTTTCTTGATAAAATGATTGCCCTGGTAGAAGGTGCATCGCGGCAAAAAACGCCCAACGAAATTGCGCTTACAATTCTGCTGGCAGGTTTTACGCTCATATTTGTAATAGTATGTGTTACGCTTTACCCGTTTGGTTTGTATGCAAATACACCTATTACTATAGCCGCTTTTATTTCGTTGTTTGTTTGTTTAATTCCTACCACTATTGGAGGCTTGTTATCTGCCATCGGTATTGCGGGTATGGACCGGGCACTGCGCGCCAACGTAATTACCAAATCGGGGAAGGCTGTTGAAACTGCCGGTGATATAGATGTGCTGCTGTTGGATAAAACCGGAACCATTACTATTGGTAACAGAAAAGCAACCAATTTTTATCCGGCCACTGGTATTGACTTTACAACGTTTGTTGAGGCCTGTGCTTTATCATCATTAGCTGATGAAACTCCGGAAGGAAAATCAATTGTTGAACTGGCTGGTAAGGATATAACCGGCAGGCTCACCATTGAAGGTGCTACTATGATAAAGTTTACGGCTGAAACAAGAAGCAGCGGAGTAAACCTGAAAAGCGGTGTTGTGCTGCGCAAAGGTGCATTTGATGCCATTAAAAAATTATCTGAAAAAGCAGGATATACATTTCCCGGTGAAACATCTGACAGGGTAACTGTTATTTCATCAAACGGTGGCACTCCACTGGTAGTTTCAGAAAACGACAAGGTGCTTGGTGTTATAGAGTTACAGGATATTATTAAACCCGGTATACAGGAACGTTTTGAGCGTTTGCGCAAAATGGGTGTAAAAACCGTAATGGTAACCGGCGATAATCCGCTTACTGCAAAATACATAGCTGAAAAAGCAGGCGTTGATGATTTTATTGCTGAAGCAAAGCCTGAAGATAAAATGAACTACATCCGCAAAGAACAACTAAGTGGAAAGCTTGTTGCCATGATGGGCGACGGAACCAACGACGCACCAGCATTGGCACAGGCGGATGTGGGTGTTGCCATGAACAGCGGTACCCAGGCCGCCAAAGAAGCCGGAAACATGGTAGACTTAGATAACGACCCTACCAAGCTGATCGAGATAGTTGAAATTGGTAAACAATTGCTGATGACCCGTGGTACACTTACCACCTTCAGTATCGCCAACGACGTGGCCAAGTATTTCGCCATTGTACCGGCGCTGTTTATTACTTCTATCCCTGCTTTGCAGGCTATGAATATTATGAAACTGCATTCGCCTGAAACGGCCATTTTATCGGCAGTTATTTTCAACGCACTGATTATACCGGCCCTGATACCACTGGCTTTGCGTGGTGTAGCTTACAAACCCATTGGCGCGAGTGCCTTATTAAGAAGGAACCTGTTTATATATGGCCTGGGCGGAGTTATTGTGCCTTTTATTGGTATTAAATTAATTGACCTCGTAGTTACATTCTTAGTTTAAAAAAATATTGAACATGAAAAAGTATATTCTTCCTTCCATAATGCTTTCAATCATCAGTATGCTGGTGTTTGTGGTACTTTATACGCTGATTGTCTGGGGCATAGGGTACGTTGCGGCTCCTAACCACGGCGATGGTGAAGTGGTAACCGTTAACGGCAAAGTAGTGGGCTACAAATTAGTAGGCCAATCGTTTACCCAGGCTAAATATTTCAATGGCCGTCCGTCTTCAGTGGGTTATAATGCTGCAGGTTCAGGTGGCAGTAATAAAGGGCCTTCAAACCCTGATTACCTGAAAGGTGTGCAAGCCGCTATTGATTCTTTTATGGTGCATAACCCGACTGTAAAAAAAGAAGATGTTCCGGTTGAGCTGGTAACCATGTCCGGTAGCGGATTAGACCCCGATATTTCGCCCAAGGCGGCAATGGTACAAATACCACGTATTGCCCAAACCAGGCATTTAAGCGAATCGCAAATTACCGCGCTCGTAAAGAGGCATATTGAAAAGCCATGGTTTGGCCCGGCACACATTAATGTGCTTTTACTGAACGTAGACCTTGATAAACTTTAAAAACATTAACCGACTTCATTCATTATTAAAACGTAGGTCATTGATTCCTGCATTTCTGTAAACTAAATTTGTATTCAAGAGTATTAAAACCCATTTGTAAAAACTAAACAAGATGAAAACAAAACTACTACCCCTGTGCTTGTTGTTGCTGTCCTGTTCGGCGGTATTTGCCGAAAGCGATAGCACCAATGTTGCCAAAAACGCAACAGCCAGTGCAGTACCGGCCCAGCGCACAATCTCAAATAACGGTACCCCCGCTCCTAAAGTCCGCGAAAAAGTCAAGGCAATAGCTGAGGATTTTTGGGCAGATTTTATTAATAAAAGTAAACATCACAAACAACGCGATACCAGCGCTTCGGCCGACCCATTTTCTCAGTATGATCTTACCTGGTTAAATGGAAACGACCGCAGGCATAATGGTTCGCCTTTTGCCGGAAAATATTTTACACCCATCATTATGGTAGATGTAAACTATACCGCATCTAACTGGCATCCAATTGACAACACCGTTGTGGGCTCTACTGCTCTGGCCCGTAATAATGAAGTTGAAATTTCTTTGGCTTCATTAGGCGGCGAATTCCAGTACGACAATGTAAGGGCTAAACTGATGTTGCAATTTGGTACACGTGCCGAAGTTGTACCAAGAAATGATGCCAGCTGGACCCGTGGAGGATATAATATTCAGGATGCCTACCGCTATTTCAGCGAGGCTTACGGTGGCTACCATTTCAATGCCATGCATGGCATAAATGTGGATGCCGGTATCTTCATGTCGTACGTTGGTTTGTTCTCATACTACAACTGCGAAAACTGGACTTACCAACCATCTTATACTTCAGATAACACTCCATGGTTTTTTAATGGTGTGCGTATTCAGATGTTCCCTAGCATGAAGCTGAAACAGGAGATATGGATTATTAACGGCTGGCAAACTTACGGCAAGTTCAACAATATGCCCGGTTTAGGTTCGCAAACAACCTGGAGCCCGCGCGAAAGCATACGGTTCTGCTCAAATAACTATTTTGGAACTGACGTTGCCAACAACCCTAACTGTTTCCGTTTTCACAGCGATAACAGCTTTTTGGTAAGATATTATAACAACCCAACCAGCAAGGGTGTAACTAAAGGAGCCATTTCTATTACCGGTGACCTTGGATTTCAGAGCGGTGGTGGCCTGGGTGGCTTTGGTTTAATGAACAGCAATCCTCAGTCTAACTTTTTAAGTTGGATGGCTTATAACAACGTTTGGTTCGGACATGACCATTTCTCTTGGTGCACAGGCGGCGGTATGATACACAACCCGGGCCGTTACCTGGTATTGGCGCCAACCGGCCAGGCCGACCCTAATACCAACACTCAAACCGGTAGTACTATTGGTTCAATGCCGTATAACCTGAATGCGGGCACCCCGTTTGATGCATGGGACATTTCTACCAGTTTAAGCTGGATGGCTAATGATTTTATAACCGTTACGGCCCAGGTAATACACCGCCAGGCCCAGCAGGATTATTTTGCCGGCCATGGTGGCGTAACTTCGCCTAACGGATATGAAGGTACTCCATTAACTCCCGGATGGGCGCCAGACCTGGTAAAACAGGAAACGCGGGTAATAATAGCTTTAATGGTAAGGCTATAATCAATCATTTTGCAATTCATAAATATTCATACAATGAAAAAAACAACTTTTATCATAGCCGTAACGGCACTTGCGCTTCTGGGCTTCAGCAGCTGCTATAAAACCTGCGAAGACCCCTTTGCGCCAAACTATACGCTTAAAGGCACCTGCATTGATTTAACCACCGGCATAACAGGCAACTATTACGGCCAGCTGATGGATAGTATCGTGGGCCTTCACAGCACAACTATTGCCGACACCGTGCAGATTACTAAAATTGATGCCGGCCATGTGCAGGTATCTTCAACTGCTGCTCAGTTTATAAGTTTCAGTGCAGCGGTTAGCGCACCGGGCAGTGGTTATTACTTAACCGTGCCTTCGCAAACCAGCAGCAATGGCCTTGCGGTTACCGGTGCCGGTACTTATTTTGGCCGCGCTGCGGATGGTATTTATGTAATACCCGGTAATCAGCTAACAGTTTACATTCTGGCAGGTACGCAATACCAGGGCTTTACCGGCGTGCAGCACTAGTAAAATACTTTTTTGGGTTTATTAAATACGGGATAGGGAGGTGCAAACTTCTTCTATCCCTTTTTTATTCTCTCCGGTTATTAAAACTCTGATCTCAAACACATGGGCTATTGATTTCCGTCAACAGGTATACCTCCGGCAGTTAATTAATTTAGAGCTATTATTGAAAAGTGATACCTAAAACAACGGCGTGAGTTTCAAAGCATTTTTAGTTTCTGTCATTTCGGTTTTATTCTTTGCCCGCAGCTTTGGGTCAACAGAAATTGCCCCGGGTGACACTGTTACATCAACGCCATCAGTAAACGGCCGGTGCCTTCCTTCTCCCCTGCCTTCGCCACCATTTCCGCTTTCTGATTGGGCCGGTGGACCGTTGATTGGGGAACCTTCCAGCCTGCCCGATTACCTGATGCAGGCCATTCAAACAGCAACAAAAAAAACATGGACCAAATGGAATAATACCGGCATCCACATTTACGGCTGGGTTGATGCGGGAGTTAACGGCAGCACTTCGAAATCTACCAATATCCCAATGACGTATGCATACATCCCTAACATGGTTATGCTAAACCAGCTTGTTTTAAACATAGAACGCGACCCGGATATGGTGCAAACCAAAAAGGCAGATTGGGGATTTGTATTAAATGGCATTTACGGTACCGACTACCGGTTCACTTCAGCACAAGGCTATTTCAGCGACCAGTTGCTAAAATATAATCACATCTATGGCGCCGACCCAACGCAGATATATGTTGACCTATACGTGCCGCAGGTTGCCCAGGGAATGTTGCTGAAAGCAGGCCGATATATATCACCTACCGATATAGAAGCACAATGGGCCCCGCAAAATTATATGTATTCGCACTCGCTAACTTTTATGGCCGACCCTTATACTTATACCGGCCTCCAGGTTTTTATCAGGCTACATCAGCAGTTTCAGTTTGTAGCCAGCGTGCATGCCGGCAGCGACATGGCCCCATGGAGCGCCTCGGCGCAACCCAACGGCTCACTGATGTTGCGTTCGAAAAATAATAAAGAGTCAATCTTTGGCGGACTGGCATCCATTGGTAAAGGGAAATATAAAGACGGGCACGATAATCTTCAGCAATTTGCTTTTGTGTGGGGCCACCAGTTTAGCAGGATTTTTCACATGATGACCGAAGCTTATTATATGTGGCAATTTGACGCTGCCA
>Ga0364860_10666_pt1 | contig 14568 bp, 12 predicted proteins | sample ExccelAu500001D4_FD_206916 | JGI IMG/M metagenome (GOLD analysis project Ga0364860, IMG submission 206916) | Enriched cells from Trout Bog Lake Hypolimnion, Wisconsin, USA - BchlTB.Aug20.5000.01 .D4 | ecosystem: Environmental > Aquatic > Freshwater > Lake > Hypolimnion/Profundal zone | place: USA... | reverse complement strand
GATAGTGACCTGAAATGGTGATGACCGATGCGTTGTGGTTCCGGAGCAAAACCTGAATTTTGACGGATCACCCAGATACTAAAAGAGAACGCCCCGCAGACATTAATGTTTTCAGGGCATTCTCTTTCAAGAGCCAACCATCGGATTTGAACCGACGACCTACAATTTACGAAACTGTTGCTCTACCAGCTGAGCTAGGTTGGCTTTCAAGGGTTTTGCTTATTCTTGCTTGCCATTGTCAAACAGTTGTCAAACGGCTACCCACTTTGTTTAAGAATGTGTTTTTAATACGATTGAATACAACTGCTGTATAGCAGCATCAAATGTAAGGCTTTTCCCAATAATACACCTGCCCCACCAATAGCAATCCTTCCACGATAGCACGACTTCGTAGTTGTCTATCATGTATCTGGCTATCCAGTAGGGAACGGCATACCATTCATACACGGTACGCTCTTTTCCCCTGTCGCATTCTAAACGCTCTATGTCCTTTTGTAGGGCTGCGTTTCGCCTGTGCTGTAGCTGCTCAAGTATGGTAGCCTTTTTGTCCATAAGCTGGTTGTGTGTGCCTGTAAATGCCCCTGTAGACAATTCAACCTTATGAACATGCAGGTTGTACAAACCATTGTACATATCCATTTCCTTATCCTCATATAGCAGGTTATCTATTAGGGCTGTTTGTTGCAGGCTGAAATACCTGCAAACAAATTCCTCTATGCTGGCATGTGCCATATTCTGTTTGAATTTAAAAGTGAACAATTTTGTGTATCAACCTGGGTGCCCCATGAATGGGATGCGCACGTCAGGTAGTTAATGTTAGATGTGTTTCTTTCTGTGTCGGATTGTAAATGTGTTCTTCCAGTACCCAACCTGGGTCACTAAATGCTGGATAGAAATGCTGGAAAGTATTCTTTAACTGGGCATCTTCCCTGTGGGTTCGTGCCATTGTCAACCTGGGCAGGCTAAAGCCCTAAATACAAGTTTATGCTGGCCTTTCATACAGATTTTATCTGCTGGGCCATACTATAGGTAAGATACAGAATGTATGGTTGAGCAAATTCATTTACAGCCCATTGTAGCCCCAATAAGGCCATTTGATCCTATGCTATTACAATGAACCTTGCAAGCAGGGAACATAACTCAAAAATACTTTATGTGGCATTTTTAAGTCAATAGTCCCTAAGATGAAATTGAAGGCTGTTTGGGTATTCAAGGCTAGCAGTTTGAATATATGGTCGCTAATATCTATATTTAGATTGAAGAAACAGTTTCAATGCTCTTGCCATATCTATAGACAAACTTAAATCCAAGTTCATTGACCACTTAATTCCTCGCTGTTTTGCAAATTCATTTACAATCGGCATTAAGGAAATATGCTCTAAAGCATTTTGATCGTCCCAAGATGATTCAAGAATGAAGATATTCTTTATCATATGTGTGAAATTGGGTCAAATTTAAAGCGTTTAGCTGTAAAAATGTAATTAGAGCACCGACATCGCCTATGAATTTTCAATTGTTCGGATAAGAAGATATACCCAATCAGCGAATAATTCCTTGCCTGTACCCTATACTGGGCGGGGAGTTTTTCTCCCTACCTTCAGCCTGTGCATTCGAAAGTTTTATCAGGCATCCCTATAATGGCCCACTGATATTTTCATCGAATAGTGGGGTAACCTGGGTAACCTAAATGAGTAACTTCTTTAATCAACCTAGGTGAACTTAGAGGTTGGGGTGTACAAAATCTACCGACAACTCCTTATGGAAGTGTAAGTAAATTCTGTACACTTCACAGCCCCATTTCGTTTTCAGTGGACTTTGAGATTTAAGAGAGGTAGCCCATCTCAAAAGAAAGCAGCATGATACTGGCCAATGTGCACTTAGCCAGCACCTGATTAGCTGTAAACAAAATACAACATAACTCTCGCTGGGGATAAACCTGGGGAATAAGCTACCGATGCACAATGCCAGGCTATGCCTTTGCACCCAGGTCTTAAAATGATGCAACTATCCTAAAGCTTGTGTGTAAATATGCCCCAGTTTGGGTAAAAAACACCAGCTTATCATCAGATGTGCACCCCACTTCATCAACATAGATAAATGAGCCTTCTTTAAGCCCGTCAACGCTTTCAATTACTTTAACCCTGAATGGTGTGTATAGCTGCCTGATCTTGCCAAGGGCATTTACAAGCAGGATACTATTACCGCTGCCATAACTTATTGTGTAGCCCTTCTTCATACAGCGTTAGTTTAAGAACCAGCAAGTGGATTTGTTTTGCAGCGCTGCCATTAGCTCCCGTGTGATTGCATAGGCATTTTCAGACCTATCAAGAAACTGGTCAATATAGCTGCTCTTATTAGCGCCTGTGAACAAATTGTATAAGCGCCACAGGTTAATGCTGCCATCAGGATTGCATGCAAAAGGATTGTCAGAATAATAGTCTTTGCATACACTGTTTATTTGCGCGTCACCCAGGTCCATCTCAGGTATATTAAGCCTCATATTATCAGGCATGTGGCGATACATGCGGCACCTACCTATCAACTGGGCAAACTGGCTGTCACTAAGTTCATACTGCTGGAACCGCTGTAGCTCCTGTACCATCTGCACGGCATTGAATTCACTAAGCAAGGCAAGAATTGAATTGTACAGCACGTCAAGGCTGCGCACTTTCAAATTGCTTAAAAAGCCATCAGTTGAAACGCACATATTTGTACACACCATGTTTTTAAAACCCACAAACACTTTGAAGTGCTGGTCGCTGTTGCGTGTCATCAGGCTGTCCAGATTGTATGCCTTTACGCCTCCAATAGTAAGATTCAGGCGGCTACCCTCTATTTCACTGGTAATGCTGGGTATTTCAATTGCAAAAGCACAGCGCTCATAGTACAGTGTTTTCTGATGCTCTTTTAGCTCATTTGCAGGCAAATTGCGAGCCTCTGGGATGCGCCCCTTAATTGGATGGCTTAGCCTGATGTTTGGCCTTAAAATAGACTCCCCCGCGTACACATGACTAATTGCCTGCATGGTAGCATCAATGAACTCACCTTGGCTGATTGCAGGCTCATTTTCACGGCAAAATACGGGGATAATATGCCTGTTGTTTATTTCATGCAGCGTTGCTGTTACAGTGTTGGCCTCAATGAATGGCCTTGATGAAGATACTACTTCTATTTCTTCGACGACCTGGGGTAAAACTGTGCCCACCTCTACAGGTTCTTTATTGCTGACTGTTACTAATTCCATTTGGACTGTAATTGTTTTGGTTAACGATGTTGTTTAGTTGGTTCTTACGCGTGGTGAATTCACCCGTGAGTACTTGCTGGTATTGTGGATGGGCATAATAAAGTGCATTCAAATCCTTGATGGATACTGCTGTCCTGATTAGCTGTAGCATGGACTCATAGGTTACAGTTGCTGGCGCATCTGCACCTTGGTTGCACCATTCAGCTATTTGCTGGCCAGTTTGGATGGTAGGGATAAACTCAGGCTTACCCATGAATAGGCCAGTTCTGTCCTTGGATGCTTTGGCAAGATGTTTCATGTCCAATTCGAGCACAACTGTAAATTCATACTCAAGGTTGTCGCGTTGAACACCACGGAGACCCACTTTCTCAGGCACCTGTTTACCATTCTTTTCAGACAAGACATAGTCTGTTTTGCTGCGGATGGTACAAATGAAGTGCGCATTGGATTGCAGTATCTTATTGACAAATGACTCATGCCTTGGTGTAACCTTAGCCCAATTGGTGAAGCTGTTACCAGTAAGTGAACTGTGATAGTCCAGCAGGTTATCCCACTCGTGTGATGTGCTGTCAATGACTATCACTTCAATGCCCGCATCCAGGCAGATTTCTATTCCTTGAATGTATCGCTCGGGGGAAAATGGTGGTTCAAGGGATAGTGTCTTGTAATCACCCAAATGGGCATACAGGTCAGCAGAATTATTTTCAGTGTCTATCACAGCGATTTTATCCCAGGCCTGGCAAAGTCCATAGGCAATGAGTAGAACAAGCTGTTGAGAACTACGTTGTTCGCTATGGCCTTTCAAAATTCAGGGATTTTGTGTGGTATCTAATTGCGAGATTGCAGGTGTTCTATACTCAAAAGATTGCTTTCAGCAACCTGAAAAACAAGGAGCACACTGCTCTTATCTATAAATCTCGTGAGAATTACCTGGCTATACAGAGGTTGGTCAAGTATGTAATAGAAGGTAGGTCGCAGGAGAAAAATAATCCGCTAACCCTAACTATAAAACAGAAGGGTTATACTTACACAATACAAGATCGCTGGGTACTCATGTTCTTAATTGAAGGCTTTATTAAAGAGTTTTTGACCGAGAACGGCAAGTTAGTTCCTTACTGGAAAGAGAAGATTGTAAACTTTGAAAGTTCGCACGCTATAAAAGATGACTTTGAACACATACACAGAAATTTCAGCATCGCTTTTATGGAGTTTCTACAACGACAACATATCGGTGCTGGAACAGAGATTACCGCCCAATATCTAAACCCCGTGGTTGAATTGCTTAACATATCTCAATACCCATTTATCAGGGATGGCGACGAGGTAACAGTCAGGCATATAAAAAGCGTCCTCAAAACAGTTAACTATAAACTGCCTATGGTATAGTTGCACAATAGTATTGACAAGGGAATTGAAAATCTTGCTTTTTAGGAATTTGCAGTTCCCCAATAGGTTTTTGTTTGTTATCAATTTTACAGCGGATTAGCGCTAACCATATTGTTAACAGACTTAAATCTATAAAAATGAAAAAGATAAGCATCTACAAACACTTCAAGGAGGTGGTAGAAGAAATAGACATTACAGATGTCTTAAAACGAATTGAAAGTCCCATGAACCCGAAATTCTATGTCAATTTACGGGAACTGTATAACGAAGGTAAAACAGATGAATATACCAGGACAAAAAAGAACTTATCTGCTTTTACGGTAACAGGCACGTTCAGGGACGGCAGGAAGGCAGAATTGATGACCAGCTACAGCGGTTTAATCATACTAGATTTCGACAGGCTGGCTGATACTTTGCCTGATGTTAAGAGGGTGATTGTGGATGACAATCACACCTTTGCCTGCTTCCTTAGCCCGAGCGGCGATGGACTAAAAGTAATAGTGCGAGTAGCTACAAAACAAGAGGACCACACTGATATGTTCAATGCTGTTGCCGAATACTACAACGCACTTACCAACGTAAAAATTGACGGCTCAGGCAAGGATATTACAAGGCTATGCTTTTTCTCTTACGATCCTGATATCTATGTGAATGAAAAGAGTGAGCCATTCACAATGCCTGCAAAAGTTATAAGTAATGAACTGCTGGAAGTTTATAAGCAATGCGTCGAGTTGACAAACAATAAGCATCAGTTCGTAGATGGCCAACGCAATGTCTATGTGTTTTTGCTGGCAAGTAATTGTAAGCGGTTAGGCATACCAGAAGATGTTGCTGCCAGCCTTATACTGACTGATTACAACTATAATGAAAGGGAAGTAAGCGCATCCATTAAGAGCGCATATCAGAATAGCCCCGAGGAGTATGCAAAGTTTGCGAAGCTCACAAACCTACCTATCCCTGAAATCTCTGCCTTGCTGGGAAACTCAAATGATGATGTCGAAGATACACCTTTAATTCCTGATGAGGTCTACACGCTATTGCCAACGTTCTTAAAAGAAGCTGTTAGAATATTTGATGATAAGCGTCAGCGCGATGTAGTCCTTACTGGCGCATTAAGTATCATAGGCGGCAGCTTAGATAAAGTAAGTGGAGTATATCATCAACACATTCTCTTTCCTAACCTCTATGCTTTTATAGTCGCAAAGGCAGCTAGTGGCAAGGGAGCTCTAAAATATAGTAAGATGATTGGCCAAGCGCTGCATGCCTACTATCTGAAACAGGGTCATGTACCTCCCAAGATCCTTTACATCCCTGCCAATAGCAGCGCAAGTGCCGTCATTAGGCATTTAAAGGACTCTGGTGGTAAGGGAATTATTGTAGAGACTGAGGCGGATACACTTAATAACAGCATAAAACAGGAATGGGGAAACTTTTCAGATATGCTCAGGAAGGCTTTCCACCATGAACCAATTTCAATTAGCAGGACGGCAAACAACCAGTTTGATGAGGTTGAGCAGCCAAGGTTGTCCATAGCCCTATCTGGTACCCCAAACCAAATTTTGGGGCTTATCCCTTCAGCTGAAGATGGACTATTCAGCAGGTTTTTATTCTAGCCTTAAAGTCCATATCCATTGCGAATACATCTTTGAACTCTGCAAAAGCCCAGCGTCCATATTGCCCACTATTGTTTACTCCTGGCACCCAATAGCTTTCCATTGTAGCCTTCTTTTCCTTAGCATCTTCCCTTCGGTAGCCCTTTATCTCTACAATCAGGTTCAGCAGGTCGCCAGGGTTTCCATCATCTATGCGCACAATAAAGTCGGGTAGGTATCTGCGCGATTCGGAACCATATCTATAGGGTACTTCAAGGCCCAAACCCTGATTCTTCACGTATGCTTTAACTCTGGGGTGCTTTTCTACCACGCGGCAAAATTCAGCCTCCCAATCGCTATCTGTTATTACCCAATTCACATGGCATAACCTTGCGTCAGTTTCCCATCTGTTAGGCTTTGATGTGTTGAAGTTTACGTGCGATGTAGAACCGATAGGGTTATATGGGTCAGGCAACACCTTGATAGGATTACTGCCTATAAATGCCCTTGTGATGCCTGCTGTGATGCGCTCGCAGGCCATATCAGCCAGTGTCTTGTACCTGAGCTGAGCGGGATAAGTTCCTCCCTTGCAAACAAGGCAGGTATCCAGCCATTGCTTTGTAATCCGTTTCAGTTGCCCAAAAAGATGCAGCTTAGGTCCTTCACCTTGGTCGCGCCACTTTGTAAGCACCAGATGAGAGGTAAGTTCGTATAATACCTGGGAGGGTCTAACATCACCAGTATGCACCAAATTGAGGTCAACCCGCTCACCAATGATACCTGAATTCTGCGTCTCCGTTGCACCAACTAAATCGGGTGTAAGCTCCATAATGGAGTCGTCATTGAATTCAGCGGTCAATCTTTCTTCAGGCAATTCAATACGGTAGCCCTCTACCCTGGGGAAACGTATTTCCAGTGCGTCACGTTCTGGACGTACAGCTTTTACCTGGATCGTTTCACGTGGTGGTTGTGGCGGCGCAATGACAGGCTTTGAGGTAAAGTCAAACGGGATGCCCAATACATCGGCATACTCGGTATTAAATAAGCCCTGCTCATTCAGGTCGTAAGATTGGCGGCGCAATGCCCTGCCAATAACCTGCTCACAAAGTAATTGTGTCCCAAATGCGCGAACACCCAAAACGTGCGTAACGGTATTAGCATCCCATCCCTCAGTAAGCATAGACACGGATACCACACAGCGTATTGAGCCACCTAAACGACCATTCTTACCCACGGTGTTCATTACCTCCCGCAGCAAGTCCTGGTCAGTCAAATTTTCTCCCTGCCTGATGTCGCCCGTCCTTTCCACAATCTCCCGCCTGAAGCGGTCTATCTCATCACTGGCCATTGCTCTGAAGTTATCCTCCAAAGCTTCTCCTGATTCAAGCTGCTCACTATCTATAAGCAAGGTATTTGGTCGGGGATACGGATTGCCGTGTTCATCAAAATTCCTGAACAGAGCCAGCCTGCCATTCTCAAATGAAGTTGAGCCATCTGTATTCTGTCTGTTAAAACCTGAAATGTAATCATACACCAGCTTGGATGTTGCAGTGTTATTACACACAATGATGAAACAGGGAGGCACTCTAATGCCTGCATCCTGCCAAAGCTGGTAAGTCTTTTCATAGTGCCCATATAACGCCTCTAATGCCGTCTGCAACTGCGTAGGAAGGCTTAAAGGGTCAAGCGTATCACCTTTGCCTCTGCCTTTCTTAGGCATTTTCGTTCTGATATGGCTCCAAAGGTTGTATAATTTTCTGTGTTATTAGGCTGGCATTAGGGTGATTGGGCTTAACTCTGCTGTTCCTTTTGTCCCAATCCTTTGGTCTTAAGTAAATACTAAGAGGGATTTCCCTTAGCTTCCTGTCGGCGGCAATACGGATAACTAACGGATAAGTTCCGTCAGCTTTTTGCCTCCTTTCGTTCAGTAAGGCTTTGAAAGTGACTACCATGCTGTATAGTTTTAAGCATGGGTAGCAGCAAAATTGTCAAACAATTGTCAAACAGAATGGTTAAAAAAGGGTTGTTTCTGGGTGTTTGGAACTACCCTAACAAACTACCCTAAAAACCCCTGTAATGATCGCCTGTAAGGGCTTTGAGAAGTGAGCCAACCATCGGATTTGAACCGACGACCTACAATTTACGAAACTGTTGCTCTACCAGCTGAGCTAGGTTGGCTTTCAATACTTTAGCTGTTTACAATAATTGATTGCCAAACAGTTTTCAAACGGACATCGCTGTCTATTTAATGAGGCGCAAAGATATTAAAAATGGGAATTTTCTAATCCTTTAGAAACAATTTTTCGTATCAAATTACAACCACTTCGTAGAAATCCTTGGGGTCAAAATATTTCTGCGCAAGCGATTTTAATTCTACGGCAGTGATCGTTTTGTAGGTGCGTATATTGTTGTAAAAATAGTCTTCGGTAAAACCGTTTAGTATCAGTGTGCGCCAGCGTTGCAGTATGGAGAATGGGCCGTCAAGATCACCGAGAAGGCCACCAAGGAGGTAATTTTTTACAAGAAGCAGCTCTTCGTCTTCAGCTTCTTCATTGCAAATAATATCCATTTCCCTATAAATTTCCTTTATTGCATTTTCTACTACATCCCTGCCTGTTTCAGTATGAATAACCAGCGACCCTCCATTCACATCCGGGGATATGGAGCTATAAATACCGTAGGTATAGCCCTTATCTTCCCTGATATTGCTCATAAGACGGGATCCGAAATAGCCACCAAATAACGTATTCAGCACGACCATTGGTGTATAATCGGGATGGTGCCTGTTGGGGAATAATCGTCCAATACGTATAGCACCTTGCACGCCATTGGGGTCATTGCTTATTTTTTGTACCCTTTCCGATGAATTTGCCGCCGGAAAAACTTCTTGTTTCAATGTTGTCTTAGACAACAAATTCTTGCCAAAAATATCGTTAACACATTGTACTTCTCTCTTCCCTATTTTGCCGGCCATAAATATCCGGGCATTGGCCAGATTGTACTGCGCTTTATAAAAGGCCAATAGATCTAACCTTGTCAGCGCCTCGATGTTCTCCTTTACCGAGTACCTGCCATAAGGATGATCAGGCCCAAAAAGCACCGCGTCGATTTGCCTGTTCGCGACAAATTCGCACTGACGAAGATTTACTAATAATCGTTGAACCGCATTACGCTTATGTATCTCTACTTCATTTTCGGGGAATGTGGCATCGGTAATTATTTCAAACACCATCGGTAGCAGTACCGGCAAATGTTTGGTTAGCGAATAGAGCGTGATTGTGGCGTAATCGTTGCCGGCATTTACTTTGAGTTGGGCGCCATAAAATTCCAGTGCCTCGTTGATTTGCTCAGAGGAGTATTTCGAGGTGCCATTTTTTAATAAGCCGCCAATAGCCTGCGCCACGGAGGGTTTCTGCTCGTACCAAAGCCCGGCGGGGAAAACCCAATCTATTTGAACAACGTCCTGAACTCCGGCGTCCAGCCAATAAAGTTCCAGCCCGTTGTCCAATAATACCTTATTGATCGGGGGAAGTTTGAAATCAAATTCTACTGCGTCATGTATTTCTGGAGCCAGTGCCCTGTTTACCATTTTCCTGCTTTTTGCCAAAGATAGGATATAAGCAAGGTCAAAAAGCAAAAGCTACGGGTTAAATGCCCGTTTGAACCACCAAATCATTCAATGTCAAGAAAATTATTCCTTGAAAAACAATGCCCGCAGTTCACCCGCGTCCTCTGTTTTCATTTTGCCACCGAGCACCAGGCGCAATTGGCGTCGCCTCAGCGCGCCGTCAAACATCTTTATTTCTATCTCGGTCTCGGGTATTATTTCGGGTACTTTACGTGGCCTGCCATTTGGGTCCAGCGCTACGAAAGTCATGTATGCCTCGTTAGACAAATATTTGTATTGGGCAGACAAATCTTCACCCCATACGCGCAGATACACTTCCATCGAGGTATTGAATGATCGGGTCAGTTTTGACTCTATAGTAAGCAGGTTCCCTAATTTTATGGGGTTGGCAAACGATACATTGTCAACGGAAGCGGTCACCACCGGGCAATTACAGTGTTTTTGGGAGGATATCGCCGCGGCAATGTCCATCCAGTGCATAAGCCTTCCACCCATCAGGTTACCAAGCGTGTTGGTATCGTTGGGTAACACCAATTCAGACATTACGACAATCGTATCCTTCGGATTTTTTCCGGGCATGTTCTTAGAAGTCAAGATAGAATGATTTGAGGTGCAAGGTACATAAAAATGGAAGCCCCGGAACTAAGCGGATATTTTGAAAACCATCTTAGTGCCCGTTCATGGCCTCAATTGTCTTCACACAATTAAAGCCATTATTATTAAACAGCCTCAAACTGTAGATACCTGATGCCATTGATTGCGGCAATGTGACCTGCGCAATGTTGCCATTTAAGGTTAACGTTCCTGATTGTATGATTTGTCCCGTAAAATCGGACAATTCGAAAGACCACATACCGGGCATTGACGGTAATTCTATGGTCACCCTACCTGTTGCCGGGTTGGGAAACAGCTTAACTTCAGACGTACCGTCTACATTTGCAACACCTTCATTTACCAGCCTTTGGATGTGTGTAGCAGCATGAACAGGGTGACTAAACGTAGCATCCGAATAGGTCAACTCAGCCAGTGGGGTAACCTCTCCGGTGCGATAGTAATCCTGTAGGTAAGTAGTGGTGGTTTGGCCTTGGGTGAGGCCCAACTCTGCTATAACCAATGCTGTGTCAGGCCTTCCATTCAGATAAAAACTGTCTACTTCTGTAACCACTTTCTTCACCTGAAGTACATCAAAGTAAGATGATGGTGAACCTGTCAGATCCTTGACTCTCATCTCTCCCCATCCCGCAACACTGTCTGTTTCTGTAGTCAATGATCTAACAATTCCATTTGCATGATCATAGCCAAGTAAAGCAACGGACAATTGATATCTAAAATTACTATAGTACGACGACGTCCAAGTAGTATTAAATGTCGCGGGGAAAGGTATTATTACGTGGGGCGACGAAAAAGTATCAACTTGTGGTATTATGATTAGGCTGTCGGTTGGGCCTAGAGTAACAGGCAATAAACTGTATCCAAAGCGATTAATATTTAGTTGAAAGGCACAGAAGTTTGAACTCAATATTGCACATTGAATATTTCCCTGATAAGCATACCCCGCAAAATTGTAGCTGTTGCTATCGGCAAACGGATACGTAATTGAGGCTACCCGGTAAATAAATGACGGTACAGAACTATCTGTAATTGTGGTCAGATCCCATATTGCATTGGTTGTAGGTGTTAGGATGGGGATGAATGATGCAACAGTTGTATTGGCAATGCTATCGGTGCCAACAACCGAAACGGGGTAACTGCTTTGGCTGAGCGTGATCTGGGCGGATAAAGTCACAGTAAGCGATAGGGTAACGACTAAGCTTAGCAGGAATTTTCTCATGCAACGTGATTTTGGTGAACAAAAATAAAAATGAATATCGTAAACAAACTTGCTGACAAATCCCCCTTGTTTTCTATAGTTCATCTGTTTTGAAAAACCCTGCTCTACGGATCCTGAAAATAACAATTCAAATTAAGTAAAAAAATAGCATTTTATCCCAATTAATACGAAGAAACCCAGTGTTCCCCCAAGTAAAATTGAGGCAGCACTGGGATTTTTTTGGCCTGCCGCAAGGCGCCGAGCCAAAATAGTGATTCGATTTCATTGAAATTACTTGCTCAGGTGCATGCTCCTTTCTTTGAACAATTGCCTAAACCATGGGTCACGCAGGTTTTTGATGAACCTGATTGCCTCCCCGGTACTCTTCATTTCCGGCCCTAATTCTTTATTTACATTCGGAAATTTATTAAAGCTAAAAATGGGTTCCTTAACAGCGAAGCCCTCGAGGTTCTTTTCTATTTTCAGGTCCCTCAGTTTCATTTCGCCCATCATTACTTTGGTCGCAATATTCAGATAGGGGATACCGTAAGCTTTTGCAATAAATGGCGTCGTCCGGCTGGCCCTTGGATTTGCTTCTATCACAAAAACCTTACCGTCCTTTATCGCGAACTGGATGTTGATCAGCCCCTTGATATTAAGCCTCAGCGCTATTTTCTTGGCTATGTCTATCATCTCCACTACTACCAATTGACCAAGATTGAAGACAGGAAGCAAGGCGTGGCTGTCGCCGCTGTGTATCCCCGCCGGCTCTATGTGCTCCATAATGCCCATGATGTGCACTTCTTCGCCATCGCATATCGCATCTATCTCTGCTTCCTGGCAGCGATCCAGGAAGTGGTCAATAAGTATTTTATTACCAGGCAGATGTTTCAGCAGGCTCAGAACGCTACTTTCCAGTTCATCCTCATTTATTACTATCCTCATACGCTGCCCGCCCAGCACGTATGAAGGTCTCACCAGCACCGGATAACCAACCGCTTTTGCTACCTCAATGGCATCATCAGTTGTATACGCCGTGCCATAATCAGGGTATGGGATACCCAGTTCTTTCAGCGTATCGCTAAAACGGCCCCTATCTTCTGCGATGTCCATGTCATCGAACGAGGTCCCAATGATCTTTATACCTTTTTCATGCAATCTCTTAGCCAGTTTTAGCGCTGTTTGTCCGCCCAATTGTACAATTACACCATCTGGTTTTTCATGCTCTATGATCTCCCAAAGGTGCTCCCAGTATACTGGCTCGAAATACAATTTATCTGCGATGTCAAAATCGGTCGACACAGTTTCCGGGTTACAATTCACCATGATGGATTCGTAGCCACACTCCCGAATGGCAATCAAACCATGGGTGCAGCAATAGTCAAATTCTATACCCTGCCCTATGCGGTTAGGCCCGGATCCCAGCACTATTATTTTTTTCTTTTTCGATACGATGCTCTCATTACTCACTATTTCTACTTCCTGTCCAAAGAGCTCATCGGGCTGCGGTTGAAAGGAAACGGTAGGCGCTTCGAACGTACTGTAGTAATAGGGTGTTTTTGCTTCAAACTCCGCACTGCAGGTATCTACCATTTTAAAAACACGGGTTATACCCAGCGATTTCCGGTATTCATATACTTCCTCTGCCGTGCAGTCTTTTACCAATTCTGCTATTTGTTCATCGCTGAAGCCCATTTGCTTCGCGTCTGTCAATAAGGTAACTGGCAGTTTGCCGAGGTGCTTGTGTTTACGTATCTCATTTTCCAGGTTCACAATATCCTGGATCTGGTATAGGAACCAGCGATCTATTTGGGTCAGCTCACGGATGGTTTTGATAGATACACCGGCCGCGATTGCTTCCTTTATGCGGAAAATACGGTCCCAGGTAGGGCGTTTCAGCGAATTGATCAGTTCTTCAGGGCGCATGCGGCTGGTACTGATGAAGGACAGCCCCGTAGCATTGTTCTCAAGGCTTTGACAGGCTTTTTGAAGTGCCTCAGGGAATGTGCGGCCGATGGCCATCACTTCTCCCACTGATTTCATCTGCAACCCTAAAGTATCGTCTGCCCCCTTGAATTTGTCGAAATTCCAACGGGGCATTTTAACGATCACGTAATCAAGCGCCGGTTCAAAATATGCCGAAGTTGTCTGCGTGATCTGATTTTTTAACTCATCCAGCGCATAGCCTATAGCCAGCTTCGCGGCTATTTTGGCAATAGGGTATCCGGTTGCTTTCGACGCAAGTGCTGATGAGCGGCTAACCCGGGGATTTATCTCTATGGCAATTATTTCTTCGGTCTCAGGGTTGAGGGCAAACTGTACATTACATCCACCCGCAAAATTCCCCAAATCGCGCATCATCATGATTGCAGTATTGCGCATGAGCTGGAACGCCGTATCGCTGAGGGTCATTGCCGGCGCCACGGTAATGCTATCACCGGTATGAATGCCCATGGGGTCCAGGTTCTCCACGGTGCAGATGATCACGACGTTATCATACCTGTCCCGGAGGAGTTCTAATTCAAATTCCTTCCAACCCAGCATTGCTTTTTCTACTAACACCTCGTGCATAGGCGAAGCTGTGAGACCGCGTTCAAGTGCGCCATCCAGTTCATCTTTATGCATCACAATGCCGCCCCCGGAACCTCCTAAAGTAAACGAGGGCCTTATAACGATAGGTAACCCTATTTCCTGTGCAAATTCTTTCCCTTCCAACAATGAATTTGCTGTCCTGGCAGGTGCAACCGGTACTCCCAGCCTGATCATCCACTGGCGGAACAATTCTCGGTCCTCAGCTTTATCAATGGCTTTTATGTCCACACCTATCAACCGAACGTTAAACCTCTCCCAAACACCCAATTCATCCGCTTCTTTTGCCAAGTTCAGCGCGGTCTGGCCACCCATAGTT
>Ga0364860_10833_pt1 | contig 14577 bp, 4 predicted proteins | sample ExccelAu500001D4_FD_206916 | JGI IMG/M metagenome (GOLD analysis project Ga0364860, IMG submission 206916) | Enriched cells from Trout Bog Lake Hypolimnion, Wisconsin, USA - BchlTB.Aug20.5000.01 .D4 | ecosystem: Environmental > Aquatic > Freshwater > Lake > Hypolimnion/Profundal zone | place: USA... | reverse complement strand
GAATGGAGCACGAAAGCCGCCTTATTCAAGGCGTGCCTGAGCATTCGGCGCTGACGCTTAACCTGCGGCAAGACGCGACAATCGTGCTGCTGGCACTCTGGTATGAATATGACACGCAGGTCCGGGATCAAGGAGCAGCACAAGTGATGTTGACGGTTGAACAGCTCAACCAGTTGTTGAAAGAAAAACTACTCCCCGACCTCAAGGACCAGCCCAGCTCAGGCCGGATGCAAGAAATCCTTCGGCAAGCCCAGCGCTTCAATTTAATCCGATTTGAAACGGCTACCCCATTCGAACAATCGCGCATTGAGGTGCTCAAGACGCTGCCGCGCGTCATCCAGTTTAATGAGATTGCTGAGTGGACACGTGTGGCCGAGTTGCACAAAAATCCGAATGCGATCGCCAATGAGGTTACGGAGAACGCCAATGAGTTGGAGGAAACTGAATCATGAGTCGCGCCATCAAGCTGACCCGCATACACGCCATCAATTGGTATGGTTACAACGATTCATTGCCGGTCGAGGGCAATCTGCTTTTAGCAGGCGTCACCGGTTCGGGCAAATCTGTCTTAATGGATCTTTTGATGACCGTGCTCGTCGGCACGGACGCCGCTCACCGCCATTTCAACCGCTCCGCCACTGGCGGCCAGTCCGATCGGACGGTAAAAAGCTATTGTTTGCTTGATACGAAACGAGAGGAAAACGGTGTGCCGCAATATCTTCGCTCTGCTGCTATCACATATATCGCTTTGGAATTTACCTGGCCGCGCAAGGCCGGCGAAGAGGAACGGATCGAAACTTGGGGTCTGCGCATCGAGTTTCGCAATACAGCGGAAAATCAGGGACATATCAAACCATTCGTCGTTTACGGTTCGCTGGCCAAGACGGACTTCCTGAATCCGGAACGCCGTCCGCTGGAGTCGGCAGAATTTAAGTACCTTGTTGAGAAATCCCGAGACGGCAGGCTGTTCGAAACGCAGGAGCAATACCTTCGGGATATGGCCAATGAGCAGCATCTCAATTTCAACCGGGCCGTGTTGACATTGCTGCTGCCGCAAGCGATGTCCTTTACCAACCTAAAAAGTTTCGACGAGTTCTGTCGGCGATTCATTCTTCCGGATGATCAATTAAAAGTTGGCGACGTGGTAGCTAGCTACCGCAATTTCAAAGCTTACGAGAACGACTTGCGGGCGCTGTTCGACCAGCAAACGCGCCTGGAGACAATTCGGGATCTTCACCGTGATCAATCCAATGCAGTGCGCGACCGATTGGTCGCCCAATGGCTTGGCGCACAACTGACCCACGAAAATGCAGTTTCGAATGTGACCGAGCAAACGGGAAAGCTGGCTGTGGAAAAAGCTGCGTTTGCAAATGAAGCGTCACGCATCGGGGAATTGGACAAGTTAATTGGCGAGCGCAAAAGCCAAATTAAGAGTGAAGAAGCGGCGTTGAAAGAAATGCCTGGCGGTGCGCTTTATCTCGAACTGCAAGAGCAGAAAAAGCGTTTAACGGCTGAAAGCAATCGCTTGCGGGATGTTGGTAATACGGTTGACTCGGCGCTGAGGAATCGAGTCCAAAAGGCTCGCCTGTGGCTCAAGGAAGTGAGCAAAGCCCCATTAGCCGATCCTGTCGATGCCTCAGCTTTGGAAGCGGCGATAAAAAAACTGGAAAGCTGCACCAAGGACAAAACGGAATTTGCTCTAGCGAGCGTGGCTGCCGAAGCCGATCTATTGAAAGCCGCGCTGAATCGGTCAGTCGGACCGACCGAAAGGAAACTCAGAGAAATTCGCGAACAAAAGGGGCGTTTAAACGAAGAAGTCACCCTGCTGGCCAATGGTCAGATGCCATTTCCCACCACAGTGTTGAACGCGCTGAACCAGAATTTACCATCACAAGGTCGCACTCCTGCCGCTCAACCGCTTTGCAAATTATGCGAGGTGGTGGATGAGGATTGGCGTGCGGCTGTCGAGGTGGCTTTTAACCGCAAGTTCGCCATCGTTGTCAGCGAAGAAAATTATTCGGCTGCTCTAAAGATTTACCAAAGTCTGAAAGCTGAGTCGCCGCAAGAATCGTTGATTAATCCGGCCAAGGCATTGCGCCTAACCCGAACCATCAAGCCCGGATCACTCGGAGTAAAGATACAGTCGGAGCATCCGATCGCTCACGCTGTGATTAGCAATCTGTTTGGCGATTTGATCTGCGTCCAGAACAACGAAGAACTTTCCCAGCACGACTTTGCCATTCAAAAAGACGGGTTTATGTCCCGCGGTGCATTTGTCGAACGACGCCGCCATTACGATGGATTTCCGTTTGTTGGATTGCGCGGGCTGGAGAAACAGTTGGCACTCAAGCGAAGTTTGTTGGCCGATGTGGAAACCCAAGAGCGTCAGCTAGCTCCCGTCGTCAATGCTATTCAAAGCATCATCGAACGGGCTGCCGAGTTCATTCCGGTGCATTCTTCAATCGCGGGAGATTTAAGAGACGCCCAAAGATTTTCTGAAGTGGAAAATCAATTAAAACAAGTGCTGGTCCGGCTGAACGCAATCGACCGAGGTAGCTTCGAGGAAAAAGAAATGCAATTGGCTGCGCTCAACCAAGAATTGGATTCTTGGGAAAAGGAACAACGTGGGTTGCTTCAGAGCCAGAAACGCGGCGAGATCAAGAGACTGGAGGACGAATTGAAAGTGACGACGGACAAAGCTGCTTCGGCCTTACGAATATTTGAAAAAATCCAGAAGGATAGCGGAGACATTTCCATTTATGCCACACGCCTCAACGAATGGAGGACTGAAGTTACCAGCGCCCATCCAGCGTTGGATGTGGCTGCGCACGAGTTTGAGCGGCTAGCCGCGAAGGCTGAGACAGCTGCAACACAGCATTGGGAACGTTTGGTTGCGGCCCGTCGGGAAATGGCGATGGTTTATCGCAAATTTGAAGATCTCGTTCCGGAAAATCCGTCAAACGCGCCGTGGGCTAAGTTGCTGGACCAGATTGCTGGTGCCAATATTCCGGAATACAAAGCGAAGGCCGAGTCTGAACGCAAGCGGTGGGAGAAGCTATTCCGCAGTAACGTTCTTCAACGCATGGATCAGGCATTGCGCCGCGTGAATGAAACCATCGGGCTGCTGAACGACCATCTAAAAGAACCCATCGGGAACGATCGTTACCAGATTGACCGTCAGCAGAATCCTGACTTCCGCCAGTATCGTGAGCTCATTGACCTCAACGCGCAGTTTCAGGACGACGGCTTGTTTTATCAGGCGGTGCAAGGCCCGCTTCAAGAATCCTTGGATCATTTTTTAAATATTTTGACGGACGAGCAAAACAGCGCGGAAGCCGCCCATCTTTTGGATTACCGCCAATATTTTGATTATGACCTGCTCGTATGGGACGAGTGCGACGCTCATTCAAAGCCGGTGAGCGTTGATAAGCAGAGTGGCAAGATGAGCGGCGGTGAAAACCAGTCGCCGTATTTTGTCGCGATCCTCGCCAGCTACCTCCGTGCTTACAAACGCCACGAAAGTCGTTGGAAAGATCCCTCATTGGCTCTTGTGCCGATTGATGAGGCGTTCTCGAAGATGGACACCGGCCGCATCAAGGATTGCATCGAGGCCATTCGTGATCTCGACCTACAAGGCGCATTTTCCATGAGCACGGGCAATGTCCCAGCGGCATTCAGCTTGTGCCAGCAATTGATTGTCGTTTCACGCCACGAAGAGCGCCGTGGCAATCGTTCCCATATTCGTAACGTTCCGGTGACCATTCTCCGGGATTCCGAAGAGGGTCAAGAATGGATGGCCGAACACGCCTGAACATTTTGTATGAATTCATCCTCACCTGTTTTTCTTGCCTTGGCCCGCCTCTACGCGGATTCCAAGGCCGGACGAACCGGCTCCGGTCAGCGTGATTTTCTGGTTGATCTGAAAAAATTGCTGGCTGCATGTGGATGTGAGGATGGCGATGATCGGGAGATGGCAATTCGCCAGCTTCGAGAGCAGAATGGCAAGTTGGTACAACTCGAAGGGCCGCGGCGAGACGCTGACATCGTTCATCAAATTCGTTTTCCAGTTGCGAACGAGGCAGAGCTGTTTGCATTTCTGAACGAGCCTTCGCCTGCAGACCGCCGACAACGGTTGGCGCAGCAATTTGCTGCCGCGATCAAGGCGGACATTCCGGAACGCTGGTCTGCCGGATGGAGAAATTATTGTGAGGGACTTCAACTGGCCGCAATTCAAGGTGGTGCCGTTGCTCCGTTCTCCCGGGATGATTTCGAGGCAAATGCCGAACTGCTCGCCCTCGCCCCCAAGCTCCTGGCATGGCAGGTTAAAGGCGAGGAATCGCTCCTCCGTTTCGCCAGCTGTGTGTTGACTCAAAATTCAAAACGGCTCGGTGAACTAGCTGGTGAAGACGAATTGGGAAACCGCCGCGGAAAGCTGGGATCAATTCTCGAAGCGGTCACCGGCGGCCAGGTTCGTTCGCTCGATGACATTGGCATTCTGCAAGTCCCACGATTTGTGCTTCTTCAAGGGCCACTTAGCCTGCAACTGGGCAATGAATGGCTCAATCTCGGACTGCTCCGAGGGCCTTGCCGGCTGTCGGAAACTGACATCGTCCACGCGACAGAAATTGAATGCCCGGCGCGGCGCTGCCTTACCATCGAAAATGAAACTAGTTTTCACGAATTAGCAAAATTGCATTCCGGCGATCTGATTCTTTGCACCAGCTATCCGGGATCGGCGACACTTGCGCTGTTGCAACAGCTGCCGGCGAACATGGAATTCTGGCATTTTGGTGATAGCGACCCAGAAGGTTTTGATATTTTGCGTGACCTTCGAATTCGTAGCGGTCGACCCTTCCATTCACTTTTTATGCAGTGGCGTCCTGCGTCCACCGCACCAACGCTCGACGCTGGCAATCGTCGGTTGATTGAGCGGCTACTAGGTTCCGCCGAAATGCAACCAGAGCATGAACAATTGCAGAGGATGTTGAATGCGGGAAACAAAGGCAGTTTTGAACAGGAGTCGCTCGGAAAACCAACATCTGAAACATGGCCATTTTACTCAATAGCACTGGCCTCTTAAATCAGCATCTGATAATGAATTGTGCGTCCAGATTAAATGAGCTAAACGAACGCAAGGATTGTGGAATTTGTGCGGGAAGATTTCGCGCTTTAGAGCCGGAATCCGGTGAAATTTAAATCTAAAAATACAAATGAAAATTACGTTATTTGTTCAGTAATATCGCAATAATCATGAATGTATTGAACCCACCTTCACTATGGACGTTTTAGCTCTGCACCGACGCGCGGTGGAACGCTATCAAGGCTACATCCGTAGTTTTATTGATATTCGTGACGATGACATCTGTCAGGAAGTAATTACCCAGCTGGACTCCGGCAAGCTGTGGCCGGAACCTTTGATTCAATTCAATCCCGCATATAAAATCGGGAAATCCATCCAAGCGCTCGTCAAAGAAAAAATTCTCCGTCCGGAGTTGGAAAAAGTTTTCGCGAATTATCAACTTTACTGGCATCAGGAGCAGGCCCTCCGCTTGGGAGCGAAAAAGCAGAGTTTTGTAGTCACTTCTGGCACTGGTTCAGGAAAAAGCCTCACGTATCTTGGAACCGTTTTCAATAGCCTCTTCTCAACCGGGTATGGAAAAGGGGTCAAGGCGCTGATCGTTTATCCGATGAATGCGCTCATCAACTCCCAGATGGAAGAGTTGAAAAAATACTCCGAGACCTACCAGAAATCAACCGGCTCCGCTTTCCCGATCACTTTCAATGCCTACACCGGCCAGACCGCCAACGAGGTGCGTCAAGAAATTATTGCCTCACCGCCCGACATTCTGCTGACCAACTACATGATGTTGGAGTTGCTGCTCACACGCGCCGGAGAAGAACAGCTTCGCCATTCCATCTTCAAGACGCTGGAGTTCCTCGCCTTCGACGAACTTCACACTTATCGGGGGCGCCAGGGGGCGGATGTCAGCTATTTGATCAGGCGCATCAAGGCCCTGACAAAGAGTCCCGTTGTGTGCATGGGCACATCGGCAACAATGTCCACCCGGGGCACTTTCGATGAGCAACAAAAAGCTGTCTCCGAGGTCGCTACAAAAATATTCGGGGAATCCATCACCAGTGCACAAATTATTGGCGAACAATTGGAGCGCTCGCTGGATTGGAATGGAACCATCCCGAGTGGCAACGCTCTGGCAACTCCGATCCCTTCGGAACAAGGACTCGAAGCACTCAAGTCGCATCCTCTGGCCATCTGGCTTGAAAATTCAGCCGCCATCATCGAAACCGAACATGGTCTGCGGCGGCGCAAGCCAAACACGGCGGGCGATTTGATCGCGGCGTTGATGGAAACTACTTCGTTGCCCAAGGAGCAGGCCACCATTCAGATTCTCGATCTGCTCAGATGGATCGCCGCAGTGAACAAACGGCAAACGGATCAGGGAGAGCGCTACACTTGTTTACCGTTCAAGCTCCACCAATTCTTTGCCCAGACCGGTAGCGTTTATGCCACGTTGGGCCTGCCAGAATCACGCAAGGTGACGCTAGAGCCGGGCATTTACGAAGGCGCAGACAACGATTTTGTTTTTCCACATGTGTTCAGCCGGGCATCCGGTCGCACTTTTATTTGCGTCCATGTGGACCAGAAAAATGCACGGTTCCTTCCCCGGGAATTTAACGATACGGATGCACGAGACGGAAATGATTTCGGTTACATTCTTCCCGAATACTCGCAGCAGGAAGAAGACGTTTTCTGGACCGGATCTCAGGATGACTTGGCGGCTCTGCCTGCATCTTGGACAAATGTCTCCTCAGCGGGTCTCAAGCTAAAGCAGGAATTCCAAGCCCGAGCACCAAGGGAAATTCATTACAACCGCCACGGAATCTTCTCCATTGCCCCGTCGGAGGAATGTCCGCTCAAGGGATGGTTCATGTCCGCCGCCAAGGCCGGGCTGCTGTTTGATCCGACGGCAGGATTGTTTTTTGAGGGAAATACGAATGAGCGAACCAAGCTCACTACCCTCGGCAACGAAGGACGCAGCACCTCTACCACCATCACATCTTTTATCCTGCTTTCGCAATTGGCGGAAGCCGGGTTCCCCATCCAAGACCAAAAACTTTTGAGTTTTACTGACAATCGTCAGGATGCTGCGCTCCAGTCTGGTCATTTCAACGACTTTATTCGCATCGTCCGAATTCGCTCTGCCATTTTTTATGCACTGAAAGATGCCCCCAAACAAACGCTTAAATCTTCTCAACTTGGCCAAAGTATCCGTCAGAGCCTGAGTCTGGCATTGTCGGTTTATTCAGATAATCCATCGGTCTTCCCATCGGAACGTAAGGCGATTGATGATTGTCTGGAGAAATACCTCACCTATCAGGCAATCCATGATGTGCGCCGGGGTTGGCGGGTCGTTCTGCCCAACCTTGAAAAGTGCGCGTTGCTGGAAATTGACTACGAGGATCGCGTGGAGAACGCCGCTTTCGAAGAAGGGTGGAAGTCGGTTCCACTTTTCAACGCGTTGAGCAAAGAGCAGCGAGCTGAATTACTCCGGGACGTTCTCGATTATTTCCGCTTGGAATACGCGATCACTTCCAAGACCTGGCTCGTGCCGGGGGCAATCTCGGAGAATATCCAGACCATTCGCTCGAAGCTGCGCCCTGAATGGACCATCAAATCCGAGGCTGAGATCGAGACGGGAGCGCTCAGGCGAAAACGCCTCCATCGCAGAAACACTGTTCAGACGAGTTCACTCGGCGTCACCAGTGCCTTGGGCAAATACTTGAAGCATTTTGCCAATCTCAATTCGATTTCTGTGGATTTGTCCAGGGTTGGCTATGATTTGATGATCGACGCGTTGCTCGTCGCCTTGAAAGGATGCGGCTATATCGAAAGCCAGGAATTGCGCGATGCAGACAATCAACCCACCAACGTCTACCGGCTGATTCTCGAAAAATTGATCTGGAAGTTGGGCAACGGCAAGAATGTCCGCCGAGATGCGGTCAAGCAGCGCAGTTATCACACGCTTGAAGAGAAGCCCAATTACTTCTTCCGCGAGCTTTACCAGACAGATTTCCGCAAGCTTAAGAATTTGCAAGGTGCCGACCACACGGGACAGCTTAACAATGAGGATCGTATTGAAAGGGAGGAGCGGTTCCGAGCGGAGTGGACTATCGAGAGTGGTGGCAAGCAGGTTCCGGATCTTGCCAAAGTCAACGCCCGCTCACTCAGTGCCCTTTTCTGTTCCCCGACCATGGAACTGGGGGTGGACATCAGCAAGTTGAGTATCGTCCACATGCGAAATGCTCCGCCCAATCCGGCGAACTACGCCCAGCGCAGTGGGCGTGCAGGCCGCAGTGGTCAGGCGGCACTCGTGTTCGCGTATTGCTCCGCCTATTCACCTCACGACCGCCATTATTTTAACCATCGTCAGGACTTGGTTGCGGGCGCAGTTGAACCGCCGCGCCTCGATATTACCAATCGTGAACTGATCCGCTCGCATCTTCACGCGGCGTTCATGACTCGCGTGGGACTAAAAAATGTCCGTCAATCGGCCCTTGATATTCTCGACATTGGAAAGCCTTCACTGCCGCTCCGCGATGATATCCTTTCGGCGATTACACTGAATGAGTCCACGGTCGAACTTCTGGTCAGGCATTTTAAAGATGTCTTGGTGGACAAGCCTAAAAATCCAGGTCTGGCTTGGTGCGACGATGCCTGGCTCACAAAGCAGCTCAAGAATCTTCCCGAAACCTTGAATCAGGCTATGGATCGGTGGCGCATTCTTTATCGCGAGGCGCTGGCCACTCTCAACAAAGCCACCGCGGTCCTCGATTCAGGTCTCTTTGCCACCACGACGGATGAACACAAACGTGCCAAGCGCGAAATCTTTCAGGCGCAGCGCCAGATTGATCTCCTGAGAAATGAATTTCAAAAAGGTGGCGAGCAATCTGAGTTTTATGTGTTCCGCTACCTCGCCGCCGAAGGCTTCCTTCCCGGCTACAACTTTACCCGCCTCCCGATCCGGGCGTTCCTGACCGATGGACACGAAAAAGGCGAATTCATCTCGCGGCCCCGGCTCATTGCCCTTCGTGAGTTCGGACCGCGAAACGTGATCTATCACAACGGGCAAAAATATGTCGTCTCCCAAGCTGTCATCCCCAGTGTCGAAGACAACCTACGCAGCGCCCGTGTTTGTAACGCTTCCGGTTACTGGCTCGACCAAGGTCAAGAAACCATTGAGACTTGCCCGCTGACTGGCACCGATCTTTCCGAGCCGAAGAACAAGACGGAAGTCACGCCGCTGCTCGCATTAACTGAAATGCTTGCCCGTCGGCGCGAATACATTACCTGCGAAGAGGAGGAGCGCTCTCGTCAAGGCTTTGAGACCGAAACTTATTTTTCGCTGGATGGTGGCGATAAATCCCAGGTTCGCAAGGCGCTGGTGCAACATGGTGGCGAACCGCTCCTCAAAATGTCCTACCTGCCGGCGGCCCGCTTGATTCAGCTTTCGCGCAAGGATCGTCGCGAAACCGAAATCGGCTACCGCATCGGACTGGAATCTGGATTGTGGAATCCGCGCGACGATGGTCCGAATCCAGAGGAATCGAAACGTGTTCAGCTTTACACCGAAACTACGGCTGACGCACTTTATATGCAGCCCATTGAGGCGCTCGCACTCGATTCTGTCGGTGTCCTCTCATTGCAATACGCCCTCAAACGCGCCATTGAACTTCGCTTCCAGATTGAGCCCGGTGAATTGGGCGTATATGCCATGGGCGAAAATGAGGCGCCGAACATTCTTTTCTACGAGGCCAGCGAAGGCAGTCTCGGCGTGCTTTCAGCGATGGTGGATGATCCGAAAATATTTGGCGAGGTCATCAAAATGGCCATCGAGGTCTGCGACTTTGGAAACACCGAAAAACCTAAGGCCACCTACGACGACCTTCTGAGCTATTACAATCAGCCGCATCACCTTGACCTTGATCGCTTCTCCATCAAGGACGCCCTTGAGCGCCTGAGCAAATGTTCGTTGGACTGCTCGAACCCCGCTTCGGACGAGGACTACGACGCTCAGTTCAAACGACTCCTGTCTCAACTTGACGCAAATTCTTCCACCGAGGAGAAGTTCGTTCGCTACCTGCACCAACGAAATCTGCGGTTGCCTGACAAAGCGCAGGAAACGGTAGACGGCATTTTTGCCAAACCCGATTTCTTCTACCACCCGGACACTTGGATTTTCTGTGACGGCACACCGCACGATGACCCGGTCCAACAGGCCGATGATGCCGCCAAGCGCAAGGCCATCACGGATCGGGGCGATGAGGTCATTGTTTACTATTACAAAGACAACCTGGATGCCTTGGTTGCGAAATATCCCGACATTTTCAAACCTGTTCGCTGATGAGTGCCATTGAAACATTTTCTCCGGGATCTTTGGTTCGCCTGCGCGGCCGGGACTGGATCGTCCAATCCTCCGAAACGCCGGCAGAATTGCTGGTGGTCAAGCCCCTCGGCGGTGGCGACGATGAAACCACCGGCATTTTTATGCCGCTGGGGTTCGACGAAGATCTTCCGAAGAAGGCTGAATTTCCAAAACCTGCGCCCGAAGACCTGGGCAACATTGCTAATGCCCGCTTACTTTACGAAGCTGCCCGGCTTTCCTTCCGCAACGGCTCCGGTCCGTTCCGCTGTCTCGCCAAGCTCTCGTTCCGCCCCCGCTCATATCAGATTGTGCCGTTGATCATGGCGCTGCGACAGGATGTGACGCGCCTGCTCATCGCGGACGACGTCGGCATCGGCAAAACGATTGAGGCACTGCTCATCATCAAGGAATTGTTGGAACGCCGGATCATCAAACGTTACGCAGTGGTCTGCCTTCCACATCTGTGCGACCAGTGGCAACGGGAAATTCGCGAGAAGATTGGCATGGATGCCGTGATCATCCGTTCCAGCACTCAGGCCCGACTGGACCGTGAAATCGTCGGAGACACTTCCGTTTATCAGTATTACCCGTTTCAAATCATCTCGATTGATTACATCAAGTCCGACACCCGCCGCGCCGTGTTCATCGAGGAAGCACCTGAGATGGTCGTCGTGGATGAAGCCCATACCTGCGCCTGTCCGCAGGGTGCCACCTCGAATCAACAGCAGCGGCATGCTTTGGTCAAAGATCTCGCAGCGAAAGCTAGCCGACATTTAATTCTGCTCACGGCGACACCCCACAGCGGCAAGAACGATGAATTCCGCTCCCTTCTCGGTTTGGTCAGGCCCGAGTTCTCCGCGCTCGACCTGACGCAGACGGATCAGAAAAAGCGCCGCGAACTGGCCGGTTACTACATTCAGCGTCGGCGCGGTGACGTTTCCAAATGGATGGATGGCGACACGCCGTTTCCTGCACGCGAAGCGGCGGAGTTGAATTACGATCTCAGCCCGTCCTACGCGGCTTTCTTTGCCGACCTCTACGACTTCGCGCGCAATCTGATTTCAGGCGACGCCAGTGAGCCGGCCCGCCGCGTTCATTATTGGACGGCGCTGGGGCTGTTGCGTGGAGTGATGTCCAGCCCCGCAGCTGGCATTTACATGCTCAAAAACCGGCAATCCAAAATTCTGGAAGCCGAGCAGGCAGTTGCGGAACTTCCGGGAAACCCACTGGCGGATCTGGGGGATTCCACCGCCGATGACGCGCTTCCTGAAGAACTCATGGCCGGCCAGGCATGGAGCGAATCTCAGAAAGCAACGCTTCGTCGTCTTGAGAAATCTTTGACGGCTATTGCGGACGGCAAGGAAGATCAAAAAGTTGAAACCGCGGCCAAGACCATCAAGGCATGGCTTAACGAAGGCTTCAACCCCGTCATCTTCTGCCAATATATTCCCACGGCCATTTACGTGGGCGAGCGTCTCGCCCAACTACTGCCCAAGAAAATCAACGTGCAGGTCGTGACCTCGGAAGATCCCGACGAAGTTCGCCGCGAACGGATTGACGCCATGAAGTCCAGCGAGCAACGAGTTCTGGTGGCCACTGATTGTTTGTCCGAGGGTATCAATCTCCACGAACTTTTCACCGCCGTTTTCCATTACGACCTCCCGTGGAATCCAAATCGGCTCGAACAACGCGAAGGCCGCGTGGACCGTTTCGGGCAGACGGCCGAAACCGTTAAGGCGCTCCTGCTTTATTCCAAGGACAACCCCGTGGATGGCGTCGTGCTCAACGTGATTCTCCGCAAGGTTCAGGCCATCAAGAAATCCACCGGGGCCACCGTGGCTTTCCCTGGTGAAAGTCAGAGTGTCATCGACACCATCACGAAGTCGCTGCTGTTGAACGACGCATATCATCCCGCGAAGGATAAATCCCAAGTGGAGTTTGGTTTCGTCGAGGAAGCGCGCACCAAAGAACTGGACGGCGAGATCACCGATCAATTCAATCGATCCGAAGAACTGGCCAAGGCCACGCGTTCCATTTTTGCTCAACACTCCATCAAGGCGCAGGAGATTGAGAAAGATTTGCAGGACACCGATGAAGCGATCGGGAACCCGCAGGCGGTGGAGATGTTCGTGGTTGAAACATTGCGTGGCTTGATGGGCGTTCAGATTGATGCCCTGAAGGTGGGCACTCACAACGCGCATCTGCTTTACACCGAAAACTTGCCGCCTTCGCTCAAGTCGTTGTTGCCAGAGAGTGCCAAGCTCACCGTCAGCTTCCATTCTCCCACGCCTGCCAAAGTTGCCTACCTGGGCCGCAATCATCCGTTCGTGGAACAGCTTTGCCAGTTGGTGCTCGCCGGCTCCTTGAATCGCGATGAACTGTCCGCTTCTCGTGCCTCTGCACTGCGTTCCTCCTCCGTGGAGAAACCAACGACGCTGCTCTTGTTTCGTGTTCGTAATGTCATTGAGGAAAAGAAGAAATCCAACCAACTCGTCGCGGAGGAAATGCTCATCTGGGGATACCGGGGTGATCCGACGGAGAACGATTTTATCAGCCCGTCGGAAGCACGCACACTGCTGCAAACCGCTCGTCCTGCAGGTGAGGAACTAACCCTTGAACGTCGGCAACGTCTTATCACCGATGCTGCCGCCATGACCAACAAGCTCACGCCCCAGTTTGACAAGCTGGCCGAGGATCGTTGCAAACAACTCGTGGAAGCTCACGAACGGTTTTGTGAACTCGTGGATAAGCGCCGTTATCAGGTCGTTTATCCCGTCTTGCCGATGGATATTTTGGGCATATACGTTTTGCTGCCATCATGAATTACCCTTCCATCCGCCTCGAAGGCGCCATTCTCACGGCCGATCTGCTCGACGCCATCGCCCGGGAGGACAAGCATTCGCAGAAGCCGGCGGACTTCGGGCTTGATCCGTCCAGCAAAGTGAAGGACGAGATTGCCTCCACCTGGGCTTCTGCCAAGGCGCTCTGGACTGGTTATCAGGCGAAGATCGCCAATCTCCGCGAAGGTCAGACAGGTGTTTCTGAGACACGCAATCTCTTCGCACTCCCGCTGCTGGCCTTGCTCGGCTATCAGCCGGAAAAGGCCGAGGCCGAAACGCTGAGTGGAAAATCTTACGCCATTTCACACCGCGACATTTCCCGTGACGGCTTCCCGCTGCACATCATGGGCTGGCACGACAGTCTGGAGAAAACACGCGCAAAGGGTGGCCCACGCATAAATCCTCACGCGCTCGTTCAGGAATATCTCAATCTCACCGAGCACCTCTACGGCATTATCACCAACGGTCGTCAGCTCCGGCTGCTGCGGGATTCTTCGCGCCTGATCAAACTTTCGTTTCTGGAGTTCGATCTCAATCGCATCTTCGAGGAAGACCTCTACGCCGACTTTGCCATCCTGTTCCGGTTGATCCACGCCACCCGGATGCCGGCCAATCGCGCCAACGCCTCTGGCTCCGTGATTGAGAAATATCACCAGGAATCCGTGGACTCCGGCTCGCGCATCCGCGATGGCCTGGCCGCCGCCGTGGCTTTCTCCATGCAGACCGTGGCGAATGGCCTGCTCGCTCATCCGGCCAATGCCAGTCTGGTGGAACAACTCAAGCAAGAACCCGCTCGCGCCAACGAACTGCATCAAAATCTCCTGCGCTGGGTTTACCGCACGCTTTTCGTGCTCGTCATCGAGGAACGCGTTCTCCACCACGCGCCGACTGCGACCCTGCGGCAACGTCAGCTCTATCGCGACTACTACTCACTCCAACGTCTGCGCCGGCTGGCTGACCGACCCCAGCTTGCGGATCGGCGGGCGCACGACCTCTGGCGGGCCATGCACCAGACCCTGCGCCTTTACGAGGATGGCGGCAAAGGTCTCCCGCTCGGTATCGCGCCGCTCGGCTCATTTTTGTTCCGCGAGGAAGGGCTTCAACAATTGTTCCAATACCAGTTGGACAACCGTTCGCTCCTGCAAGCGCTGAACCGGCTTTCCACGTTTACGCATCCGGATACCAATGTCCGAATGCGGGTCAACTACGGCGCGCTCGACGTCGAAGAGTTTGGCTCCGTCTATGAATCGCTCTTGGAACTGCGCCCGCGCATTATTCCCGAGGGCGAAAAACTT
>Ga0364860_10832_pt1 | contig 14603 bp, 4 predicted proteins | sample ExccelAu500001D4_FD_206916 | JGI IMG/M metagenome (GOLD analysis project Ga0364860, IMG submission 206916) | Enriched cells from Trout Bog Lake Hypolimnion, Wisconsin, USA - BchlTB.Aug20.5000.01 .D4 | ecosystem: Environmental > Aquatic > Freshwater > Lake > Hypolimnion/Profundal zone | place: USA... | reverse complement strand
CTGCTCGCGGAAAAACCACCGGTATAGGCCAAAACCAACGACATCACCGGTGCCGCCGCACCGCTTTGATAAGCCACACAATGAGCCGCCGGCCCGGCGGGCACAAAGCTCACCCGATAAGTCGAAGCCGGCTGATCAATGGTCAGGTTGGTGACTAGCATGGGCTGTTTTGGATTGGTAACATCCAACAGCGTGATGTTGGTGCTGGTGAATCCGTCCACCGTTATGACGGCATTACTGTTGGCAGTAAAATCAATCAAGCCATTTAACGCCGTGTAAGTCCGTGGATAACTTAAGGTGAAGCTGTTCAAATACCACAGACTATGAATTGGTCCATTATTATAAATGGCCTTCAGAATTAAGTTGTTCGCGCCAGAAACCAGCGATGTGGATGAAATGGATATAATTGCATTCGTCTGCGTGACACCATACCAACTTTGTTGTCCCATTATATTATTGGTGCTGCCCAAAGCCAATTGAACAATATGCGTGACGTTGTCAACTCCGCCCCAGAGATTAATTGAAATCTGCGCTGCACGATTCGTTCCTTGGCTTAAATGGTCTATTACAATCGAATCTGTGAAAGTGTCATATCCGGAAAATCCAGATTTCAAGAGCTGCCACATCCAAGGATCGTCTTCCGGATTAACTAGCAAGTTTGGCTTATAGATAGAATCTTTCCAATAATTTTGCACGGCCGGATACCAAATCGAATTGTTGGTCGGTGCTGGTGACTGACCATTTTGGAAACCAACAGTGCCGTTGGTCTGGCTGGTCAGCCAATAGATATTGTTGGTGGAGTAATTATCCTTGTGCGCCTCGGCATAGAACAACAGGTTGCTGGTATCGGGCGCAAACAGATAAGTAACCGGCTGGCCGGAAACGGTCAGACGAAATAACCCTTGGGCAATCGCAGCCTGCACACTCACCACCGGTTGCCCCAAAAGCGTCGCCAGATTGGTGGCGGAAACGTATTGCAACCCATAGTTGGTGGTGGTGATTTTGACAAATGTGGTGCCATCCAAAACACTCAACGACGACACGCCCATCGGCCTGACGCCACGGGTCGCCGGCACAAATAAACCCACTTGCGGAATTGCCGTTTGCACCACGGCTGAGGTTTTTTCCGCAACGGCAATCTCCGGGACTGACTTCAACTGATAGGTCCGGCCGACGCGCAGATTGCCATTCTGGTCGGTTTGAACCAGCCGATATAAGTAGTCTTTAAACGGAATGGCGGCAGGATCCAACACTTCGTAGCTGCCACCGGTCATTGAGTTACTAGAGACAATATCATCGGCATTGACCTTGATCCATTGCTGCCCGTTGGTCGCGCACCGATAAAGGTCGAAGTAGACAATGCCCAAATCGGAAAGCGATTGCCACCGGACAACCACCTGATTGCTCTGGACAACCGCACTGGCTGAACTGATACCCACCAGCGGAAATGAAACACGCGCCCGCACGTCCAAACCGGCGAACAGCAAAATCAACATCAGGGCAATGGCCGACTTGAAACTATTCATCTTATTTACGCCATAAAGATTGAAATTCCATCAGGTAGAAGATACTTGCGAACCCGCCGACTGCCAACTTTTATTGGGATTCTTTTGCTTTCCAGAACCGGGTTATTAACCAAAAGTGGATTACCACCGGGAAGCGGTAATCCACTATTGAAAACCAAAAGCGCGTCTCAAATCACGGCTGCAAGCGCAGGCGATAGAAGCGCACCGGATAATTCGTCCAGTCAGGATCGTCGAAATAGGACGTGCCACTGCTGACAGAATTGGTTTGAATCGGCAGCCAAACCGGGCTGGCAAAATTGGTGCAAGCTTCCAGCACCACGCTACTGGCACCGGTGGTGTCAAAACCGATCTGATTGAGCGGGCTGACGACCACGATGCAATCCAGTATATTATTCACGCCATCCGTTTGCTCTTCCACTAATTGGTAGTGATAGAAGCCTTGAGCCGTTGCGCTGGCATCCAAGGTGGTGTAGGAACCACCGGCTAATGAATTCGCTGCGGGCACAAAGGTAACCAGACTCCAGGTTCCATCGGCTGCCTGTCGGTTGACAATGTAATCAAGGGTCTTGTATTCCGATTTTGTAGTCCACTTCAACTCGACTCCACCGTTTGTAACAAAACCTTGAAATGTCAACCCAGTCACCAGCGTAGGCGAAATATACCGGTAGCCGAAGTTGCAATCCAGCCGGTTCGTGCCAGCTGCCAGCGCCACGGATGAAACTTTGTTAGTGGTGCTGACTCCATCAAGATCATAGGTTTCAGAAGCTCCAGCCGGCAGAGTGTTGGTATCCACCGCAACCGTGTAGGTGCCAGCCAGCAGATTAGTGATCAGATAGTAACCTTGGGAATCAGTAAGCGCACTCGGCTCGTTGGTTTGATAATGATTATCATGATTCAAATCCAAATACACACGAACGCCGGGCATACCCTGTTCGGCTGTCTGCCGGACTCCATCGCCGTTGGCGTCATTCCACACATAGTTACCAATGCTGGCCACCGTTTCGCCGAAGTTATAGTTCGTGCCGTTCTGGTTTTGGGTCAGCACGATGTGGGAGAATACATCCTGCGCTGAGTTGGTGCCACCGGTGGAACCAAGCGCATTGGTGCCCTGACCGTAACCGGTCGGCTGGGTCTCGGTAATGGTGTAATTCGTGCTGGGCCGCAGACCGGTGAAGTCATAGGTGCCATTCGTTAGTGTCAGGAAGACATTGCTGACACTGTTGCCACGGTCGTCGGTGCCGGTTAGCGTGATAGTCACATTGGTAATGGGATAATCTGCACCGTCCATCACCCCATCACGGTTGTAGTCGGCAAACACAAGACCAGACAGGCTATTGGGTTGAATCAAGCCAAAGTTGTAGTTGGTTCCACTAGAACTGCTGCATCCCGATATTGAAATTCCACTGATGGTCACACTATTCGTATTGTTCCTGACAGAACCACCAAAACTGCTACCGGCGGTTTCCTTGCCATCAATATAACCGGCAGGCGTGGTCGTGCGAGTGAGAACATAATTGCCCGGCAACAGGGCACCAAAGCTGTAGGAGCCATCTGACGCCGTGTTGGTGCTCAACGACACCGCCTGACTATTTACAGAATTAGTGCCAGTCAACGTCACCGTCACTCCTGACAATCCCGTTTCACCGCCCTGCTTGGTGCCATCGTTGTTAGCATCTGCATACACATAACCACTAATGGAATTCAAGTTAAGCGTGATAGCGGTGCTATTGGACGCAGAATACAGGCGTTCCTGATCGGTGGTCAGCAGCGGATTTGGATTAAATCCACCGTTGGTCGTATAATCACCATTACGGCTGGAATAATTCAACGTGGCCGCGTTGGTATAACCACCCACCGGTAGCGAGGCGGAATTCACCACGCCACTAATCACAATGGTTAGCCCGCTGTTGATAGCCAAGCTCAAAGTAGAACCATTGGTGGTTTGCAAGAGTCCACCGGAGAAGGTGAAGTAAGAACTTAAGTCAACCCCGGCGTTGTTGGTGATGGTTATATTCGCCATGGTAAGCGGCGACGAGAGCGTGGCCCCAATCGGCAACGGCAACTGGTCGCTGAACGCCACATTAAATGCGGTGGAAAGACTATTGGTGGCTGGCTGCACGGTGAGGGTGTAAACCACCGGACTACCGTAATACGCACAAGTCTGGCCGAGGTTGTTGTCAACCAACAGGCTTTGCTGGAAGTTAAGTTTTGGCTCAACCACCGCCACGACGTTGCCGGAAGCATCGCTCAAGCCACTCCCGCTGGACGAGCCAGCAGCCCAAGTAAACGTGTTGGTCCATTTGGTTTGGGCATTCGACAGGCCGCTGTTGGTGGCGATGTTGAGAACCACCGCCTGATAGGTGAAGGAGAACACGTTATTACTCGGATCATTATCCGAGTTCACCGTGATGGAACCAAAGGAGAAGACAATGGCACCGTTCGTCGGCGTAGATGGAGTGATAGTTACTGGTGTCGGCACCGTGCCGCCAAAGGCTTCCGTGCCGCCGCCGGGAATGTTGGCGTTCGCGTTGGCTGGACGGCTTAATGAAAGCGACACACTATTGGTGACAAAGGCCAAGCCGGCGGGCAACTGATCCGTTACAACCAAATTGCCGGTGACGCCTTCCGGCAGCCCAACCGTAATCCGATAAGTAATAACCTCGCCAATCGTCGCATTGGTTCCATTCACGCCGCTGTTGCCGGTGACACCCGGCTCATCTACCGCCACGATGCCCTTGGAAAGAACTGCCGCCGGTATGGTGATGGTAGCGCCGGTCGCCGCCGCATAATTATCCAGCAGCGCATTGTTCGTGCTATTGTTCACCCCGGGTGCTGGCAACGGCGTTGACACGCCGGTGCGCTCGTTCGAATTGGTGTTGTAAATAGACAGGTTCGTCTGTGTTCCCGGCAAGCTAGCCCATTCAATAGTGTTGGTATCCGACAAGGTTTGGCCCGGGCTTACAGTTCCGACCAATTGTCCAGACACCACCAACACCAGGGCGCTGTTGGTTGCCAAGTCAATTTCATTGGTTCCCGCTACGGTCAAATAGTTGTTGTTTATGCTAAACAAGCTGGTGCTTAAACCACCATTACCCACAGTTCCGTTCGTATAGACATTGCCCGCCCCCAAATTGGTCAGGGAATAAACCGTCAGGTTGGTCAAGCCAGCCGGCAGCGAGTTCGATAGCCAGAGGTCGTAGGCCGTTGTCCCATTTACCACCGTGCTGTTGGTAATCACTATCCGGTAATAAACGGTGTCACCGGCGTCCAAGGTGCCAACCGAAGCCGCATAATTGACATTGTTGCTGGAAATTAGTTCCGTCACCTGCAAGGTCGGCTCTACCACCAACACCGCCGCTGATGTTGCGTTGGAAGAAATGCTTCCTGACTTGAACTGTGCATTGTTCACCAAATTGGTTCCCGCATGATTCGTGATCACGTCCAGCGCCACCGCCCGGAACGTGATGGTGAAGCCCTCCGCCGAATCATCAGTGTTCAAATTCGTCACGTTGCCGAAGCTGAATGTCACCGAATGTCCATTGGTGGTAATCGTTGTATATGCCGGATTTGTTCCGACCGTGATGGCCTGTCCCCAAGTCACATTCGGAGAGAGTGTCACGTTTGTGACATCCACGAATGCCAGTCCACCGGGCAAGGTATCCACAATGCTCGCATTGGTTGTCACACCTTGCGGCACCGTTGCCGTAAGCGTATAAGTGACCAACTCGCCAATCACTACATTGGTGTTGCCGTTGCCAGGGGCGGTATGATCCGTGCCCACCAACGCCTTGGACAACGACGGAGCCTTCACCGTCGAAATCGCCTGAGCCGCCGCCGCATAATTATCCAAAAGTGAATTGTTCGTGCTATTGTTTACACCGGGCGACGGCAACGGCGAAGTCACGCCGGTGCGCTCGTTCGAATTGGTGTTGTAAATAGATAGGTTCGTCTGTGTTCCCGGCAAGCTTGTCCATTCAATCAGGGTGCTGTTGGTGAGATTTTGCAACGGATTAACCGAGTAACTCAATTGCGCCGAAACTACGATTGCGAATGCGGCATTGGTGTCCAAATTGATCACATTGGTTCCAGCCAGCGTCAGCACGCTGCCGTTGTAGCCAAAGAGGTTCGTGGTCAGCGACCCGGTTGCCAACACGCCATTGGTATAAAGACTGCCAACGCCCAGATTGGTGACGGAATAGACCACCGGATTAATCAATCCAGCCGGCAACGAGTTTGACAGCCAGAGGTCATACGCCGTCGTCCCGTTCACCCCTGCGCTGTTGGTGACTACTATTTTGTAATACACCGTATCGCCGCCCTGAATATTGCTCAAGCTGGCAGTATATCCAGTCGCCGGATTGGTTGAAACCTGCTCGGTCACTTGCAGGGTCGGTTCCACCACCAGCACCGCAGCAGCGGTCGCGTTGTTGGTGAGCGCTCCCGAAGTGAACTGCGCCGTATTGATTAAGTTGGTTCCCGCCTGATTGGTGATCACATCCAATACCACCGCCCGGAAAGTAATCGCCACGCTCGCCGCCCCGTCATTGCTATTCAAGTTCGTTACATTACCCAAGCTGAATGTAGCGGTATGACCAGTGTTAGCAATAACTGTGTTAGCGGGATTGGTCGCCACCGTGACCGGCTGGGTCCAAAACACATTCGGTGAAAGTGTGACATTCGTCACGTCCACAAATGCCAAGCCACCAGGCAAGGTGTCAGTAATCACCGCGTTGGTGGTGGTGCCTTGCGGAATCGTCAAGGTCAGCGTGTAACTAACCAGCTCGCCAATCACCACGTTGGTGTTGCCATTTCCGGGGGCGGTATGATCCGTGCCCACCAATGTCTTTGTAAACGTCACGCCCAAATCGGTGGTGACGGCGGCGGCCGAAGTCGCCGCGTAATTGTTGAGCACCGAATCATTGGTGCTGGCATTTACGCCGGGAGCCGGTGTCAGCCCAGTGCCTGTGCGCTCTTGCGCCGAATAGCCGGGCAAACTAGCCCACCAAATTGTGGTGTCATCCGTAAAGACCTGACTCGGCTGAACCGTGTATCCCGGTTGGGCGGAAACCACGATAACCAAGGCACTGTTGGTGTTCAAATCAACCTCGTTGGTTCCAGCAACATTAAGCGTGTTACCGGTAAAGCCAACCAAATCAGTCGGCAGACTTCCAACCGCTGCCACGCCGTTGGTAAAGACATTGCCGACCGAGGATACTGACACCACCGTCGGCGAGGTAAAACCAGCTGGCAAACTATTTGAAAGCAACAAGTCATAGGCATTCGCCCCCAAACCATTGGTAATCACTATTTGATAATAGAGCGTATCACCAGCTTGGACGCCGGAAGCGCTGCCAGCAAAGCTGGTGGCATTGGTGGAAACCAAGGTGCTGACATTCAGGGTCGGCTCAATATCCGTCACCACAGTATTGACCGGTGGCGGCTGATTAGTCACCACGGTCTGAAACGCAGAGCTGGCGGCATTGGTGAAGGAAATTCCCGCTTGGTTCAACAAACCATTCGTCACGATCACCGGAATATCAACAACAAAGGTCGCGTCATTGGTTACAATCGCCGGCAAGGTAAAGTTGCCGTTGGCTGGGTTAAATGTCCACCCAGTTACATTGGTAGAAGAACCCGCATCCACCGGCGTGCCAAAGACCAGATTCGGCGGCAACGAATCATTCACAATTATATTCGTGAATGGCGCATCAAAGAATTGGGCAGTAATCCGGTAAATCAAATTCTCACCGATGCGGGCGATCCGGTTGGTGCCAGCGGCACCGGCAGATTCGGTATTGTAACGAACCGTCTTGGCAAGATTAAAACCAACGGCATTCTCGTTATCCTGATAAAAGCCGTAAATCGTGTTATTAGTCAACTGGCTGATATTCGTGCTGGGCGGCAACGTCATGGCCAGCGGATTCGTCGGGCTGAATGTGGAGCAAGCATTCGGGCTGGGTAATCCACAGGAACCAACCACTTCAGCTTTTACTCCTAAAGGATTACCGCCTTGTGTGGCTGTGGCGCGCACGCCCAAAACTACTGTTTCCAAAGGTTCAACGACAACGCCACCCAAATCCGCCAGCACGCCGTTTTGACCATTAGTTTCAACCGTTATCGGCAATGAACCGGTGTTGGTAACGCCACCAGCAGTATTGTTCGTCACACCCAAAATCACCAGATTGATCCAACCGGTCTGGAACAAGACACGAGCTTGAAGATTATTCGCTCCACCGTGGTCGCCAAGGTTGCTGATGGTGACAACAAAGTCCTGCACCTGACCGTTGGTGACAATCAGCGACTTGGGTTCCAAGTCAACCGTGGGCTTGGGCTGGTCTGGTAAAGCGGTGTATGTGCCTCTGACTGTGGCCGGAGTTCCGCAATAGTTATCGAAGCTCACTGCATTGGTGATCGTAACCGGTGCCGGCGATGGCGGGTAGGTATTGACGGTGCAATCCAAGGTGGAACCATCGGATACCAAGGTAAAGGTGACGGTGAAACTCTGGCCAGGGCCAAGATAGAGGTCGCCCGGTATTCCGCTGGCATAATTGGTGCCGCCACGAACATTCGTCACATTGGTTGAGGTTAGATCCAATATGGCCGACTGACCGGAATTAACCAAGGTCAACGGCGCAGTTTGTCCGGACTGGTTGTAAAAGTCGCCGCTTACTGTGGCCGCCGCAATTAGATAACCGGCGGGCGCAAAATTTGTCCAAACAATGCCGTTCGCCGGCGCGCCGTTGTTCTGAATCTTTACCGAATATGTGCCACCACAGGAATTCAACTGCAAGTTTTGCGAGGGGGAATTATATTGCAAATCCGCCGTCAAGATAACCGAGGCCGAGGCCGAGGTCGACTGGCAGGGGGAATCAGCACAACCATAATTGATGACCGCACTGTTCACCACCGGCGAGGAGCAATTGGCCAATGTCAGACTGGTGATGACCAATGAAATCGGTGCCGATGTAATGGCATAAACTCCGCCGATTTGATTTGAAACGGCAGAAAGCAACGTCGCATTGCTCCAGATTAATTGACCGCCCACGATAGCATCCGGAGGAATGCTGGCACCCAAGAAAGCAAAGCTGTTGGTCGGGAAGAAGTCCGTCAACTCCAAACGTTGAACATCGGCAACCGACTGGGCGGTATGCTGAATGGTGAGGTGGAAGACATTAGTTTCACCCGGCATTGATACCGCCTTGGGCTGGTCATTGAGGTCAAAAAAGCCCTTGGTCAGCGAAAGGACTGGCAAGCCAAGATTCGCGGCGGAAAGTTCCAAAGCAGTTTCCTTAAACCCGCCACAAGTATCCAAATAGGTGGCACTGGCGCCACCTTCTCCGTTCACGGTGGCATCGCAAGCCACGCGGACTTTGAAACCAACAATAACGTCATTGGCAGTTACTAACTCCGCCAGATAGAGAACCTGCGACTCCGTCCAAACGAATGGGTCAGCCTTGGTGCCAGATCCAGTTGGGTCAGGGATACCCATCGTCTGGCCGGTCAAAACGTTCGTGGCAACAGCACTGCCGGCAACATAAGTCAACCCGTTGGGGAGATAGAACGACGGATTAATCTTGTAAATAGAAGCAATGCCAGCATTACGGACGTCGTAATATAAGGCATTCGTCTGACAAATAGGCAATGTTGTCGGGAAAACCAGCATGGCCACGGCTTTTCCTTCAAATGTTTGAAGATTGACCGGCAGCGGCCCAACGGTTTGACAAACACTCCCCTGGCAGCCAGCACCGGCTATGGTGTTAATTTGCTGATTGCCGCAGGTCACCACCGCCCCGGTGACGCTCAAGGAGAAGGAGCCTTTGTAGGCCAAATCATTATACGAACCGTCACCCAAATCATCAATCAAACCCTGAAGTGGGGCCGTGTTATTGGTAAATGTCCAACGATAGGCATTGGTTCCGCTGTTCAGCGAATACTCGTAGTTCCAAGGCACCGCCGCGCCAGTAAGCACAATGTTGGTCGGGACTTGCAGTTCAATGAAAAAGTTGTGCGCCGGAGCCGCCAACGTATTCATAACCTGAACCAGGAAATTAAAATTCGTGGTAATGAGCGAAACTAGTGCCGGACTGACATTAGCCTGCAAGGAGGACGCCTGATCCGAAACCAGCCCCACCGTTGATTGATTGGTGTAGAGCTGAGGCACTGATCCTTGAGCGCAGCGATTGTTGTAACGAAGCAATGCTTGAATATGCTGAATGGCAGCACCACCGCATTTCATCTGGAACTTACTGTTAATGGTGCCATTGGTAAAGACCCCAAGATTTCCCAAGTGCCAGATCACAAGGTTGTTGGTCAACGTCGGCTCATTGGTGAGAATCAGCGGGCTACCCAAAGCATTGGAAATGATGTTAACAAACGAAGATGAGTTCGTGACGTAACTTAAAGTTGGGATGGGCGTGCCGGTTCCTTGCCCGGTGGGATCATTTTTGGGATCAAGATTTAACACCACATCCACGTCATAATCCGGGAACAGTGCATTGTTGGTTTGAAATAAGTTATAGGGAGGAGTTGGCACCTGCGCCAACCGAATGGGGATGCTTATGATGCCGCATTCAAAGCCCAAAAACGGCGGCGTAAGCGCAACTGACATCAGGGAGGTTCCAACAGTCCAACTGGAATGCAGAGTTGACACCGTGCAGAGATTGAACTGAACATCCTGCGACACGGCTCCAATCTGACTAACCGCCGCATCCCAACTAATCTGCAAATTAGTTACCGTTGAAACAGAACTAAAGCTTGGGTGATTGGTTAGATTGTCAAACCGCGCCTGTAATGTGCCACCGAACTGGCTAACAGTTATGTAAGATGAGACGTCCTGACCGTTAATAACAACGGAAACCACACTGTAATTATTTGTAAACGAAACGGTATGCCCTGACAGCCTTGCAGACCAACGCACTCCCGACCAACCATTGGGGAAACTCCCAGTAAAATTGGTAATATTCAAGGTGAAGGACTGGGGCTCGCAGGTTTCAACTATCGGCTTAGGATCATTAATAACTGCAGCAAATGTGCAGTTACTCCCGTTGCCACCATAACAGTTTGTGCAGATACAGCCATAGGTGGAGATGTCTGAGGACAAGGAATTCGTATCCACATTTTGCGGACAACCAAGGCAGTCTAGATAAACCGCCGGCTGTAGCGGGAAATAATCAGTATCGTTGGTAGAACAATATATACTCTTGGTAACATGAATTTGGAAGGTGAAATCGGCTTCACCTGTGCCGGATACATTGGTGGTCCATGTAATTGTATTCGCATTCGTGTCAAGCACACCACCACCACTGATATTGTAAGGCAAACCCCATCCGGCACCCACTGGATATTTTTGAACCAAATTTTGCGGAATACTTCCGGCCCCCATGTTGGCATACACCAGATTTGCCGCTACACTTACATTGGTAGTTGCCCCAGCCTCCAACCATGATGGACTAATGGTTTCGTAAACCGCAGCAGCCGACTGACCGGTGATATAACTCAATAGTGGCAACACCGGATTTTCATAACTAGAATTACAGTTGTCGCTGTAAACCGGGGTAATCAGTTGAGCCACCAAGTTGGTATCCACCGGGCAAACCCCACCTGGTTGCAAATGGACAACAATGTTTGTGGATGCGCCTTTAGCCAAAAAACTGCTTAATATCAATGCCCCAGCCGAATTGGTCGTATACGGACCATAAGGCACAAGCGAATAACCGGGCACCAGATTGGGAATCACACCAACCGCATAAGCATCACCGCCGTTGGAATAGTTGTCATTGGTCACAGCAATGGTAATATCCACGCCACCACAGTAGGCAACCTGTATAGGGTTAGTAGGGGTAATGCTGAAATCCAAATACGGACGGTTGATTGAATACTCAATCGCAGCAAGCGCCCCACTGCTATCATTATGCGTATCTTGACACGGAGCCGATATATCGCAACCAAAAGACGCATCTCCACGGTTGTTCAAATGTCCCGTGCAACTAGTGACACGTGCTGTTACCGTAACGCTGATTGGCGCGTCGCCATTTGTTAAACCCGCCAGAGCAGGAATAACTGAGGCATCCCAATATACCGCATTGGTGGCAGTTGGATTTGGAGTTACGGGATTGACACTAAATCCAACGAAAACCAAACCGGAATCGATACTATCATAAAGCACCGTATTACGCGCTACGCCAAAACCGCTGTTATGAACCTGCAACTGCCACGTTACCAAATCATTCAAGGCCGCCTGTTGAACCTGCGGGGTTTTGCTGACCAGTAATACCGGGGTTTCGAAAGCTATGAAATTAACCGAGCTGGAGATTTGGTTGGAACTCCCGGGCGGCTGCTGGTAGCTTGCCGCCGTATTGAAATATCCACCGACGCCACCACATTTTGCAGTGAGTTGGTAAACGATGCTAATAGTCGTCCCAGATGCCACACCAGATTGAACCACGCCAGAACCGGGATCAGGAGTATTCTGCTGCACCCAATCATGGGCAGTGCCAGAGTTCACGTTAGCCGGATTGCGGGCTAGGCTGGCAGTAGTCGTAGTCGTATAAGGCACTGCCGGGTTCAAGCCGCTGGTGTCAAATCCCCAAGAGATTTTATCAACGGTGACACTATTTGAATTGACGAGAAATAACCCGTCAGCATATCGGTTGAGACCATTGCCGATGAGATTTCCAGAAATCTCAACCAAGGCATTCGTAAAGCTTGGGTAAGCGGATAAAAAACTGTTTGTTGAAGCGGCCACCACTAAAAACTGCCCCGGCTGAATTGTGACGGTCGGTAATGATTCAGAAACTCCCGGACGCGCATCCCGAATGGACCATCCCGCTAAGGAAATCGGATTGGCCGTTGGATTATACAATTCAAGCCATTGCTGACCAAGCGACGAACCACCCGGAAAAACTTCGGATATTAAAAGGTTGGTTGGCCCGTTGGTGGATTGCAGATGGCTAAAGTCAAAGACCAAGTTGGTTCCCCCATTCAACGTCAGAACCCCGGCTTCATTGGTAATTGTGACTCCACCGGAAACTGTTACCTGAAGACTATTGCTGACATACTGGTAAGAAGTTCCTCCCGGCAGAATTTGGCTCACTGATAACTGCGAAAGCGTCGCACCGGTGTTGACCACCTTGGTGGTGACTGAAAGCGTATCGCAGGGCGTGGCATGAGGTGGATATGTCACGGAGACCGTGACGCCAGCCACCAAAGTTTGCCCCCCTAAAAAGCAGGACAATAACGCCGCCATGATGATGGCGGCTGAAATTTTCATCTGATTAAATGATTTCATACAAAAAACTACTATAAACCTAAAACCATCAGCTTTAACACTAAAACCTGAAACAACCTTCCACCACGGCAAGCCCTAAAAACACCAAAAAACTACTGAATTATTTACGACCGACTGCCAATAAAAACCTCCGGCCAAACAAAGGCAAAACCAACGCAAAATCAATCCACGGGGTTACATCGGGGGCTGAATAGGCAAAACTAAAACCGGAAATCTTGAACGAAGAAGGCTGCTTACCAGATCCAGTTTCATCGCTCGTAAGAGAAATAGATAACGTTTCGCCGGGAGTTACCAGTAATGAGTAGCTACCAGCGAGACTTGTCCCAGCTCCTCCGGAAGCAAAAGTTACCGGATTCCCTCCGGTTGAAATGTCGGCTTCAACGCTTTCCGAACCACCAGCACTAAATGCCCAATTAAATGAAAGTTGCCACCCCCAAGCCCCACCCGTTGTCGCTGGCACCAAAAGGGAAACCACATCTGTGCTAGGATAAAAATTTCCTGTTGGCCCAATAATGTCTAGTTCACTATTCGAAATGAACTGGGTCTGCCCCTGATCCGGCTGCGATGACCATTGGCTTGGCGCAAAACTACCTACAAAATTAGCATGCGCTCCGCTAACGCAAAGCATCGTTAGTAAAGCACCAATCAAACCTAATTTTACCAGCTTAGAGCTGGTTATTAGCAAATTAAAATACATAAATTCTATCTGGCTGTCCCAGAATTAATACCAACATATCAGCAATCACACAATTTTCAATAAAAAACAAATTCAGCTGTAAATCCAATAAATCTAATTAAAAACCAACCCTAATCCACCCAAATAATCGAACCGAATTCATCCCAATTGAAAACATCTACAAACATTTATTATCTTCCACCCAAACCAACCATGTTTGGAACCAGAAAATAATTAGCTTAAACCAAGGTTTTACAGCAGTTCAGTCGCCAGTTGTTCATTTTTTAAATGAAAATTATGTAAGTCATTATAAATAAAATAAAAACGATTTTTACATTGCGTATAAATAGCATATAAACTGACTGCTACTTTGGATTTGCGTAAGCTTTTCCGACGCTTAACATTTAACATCTACAGAAGCCCCCTGCTGGGTTGCCGCTACCTAAAATGGTAAAAAATCGTGCTTGGCATTTGCTTTTGCCACCGGATTATGATTTATTGCGCCCGCAAAAAAATTATGTCCACCAAAGTTGAACAAAAAACCCGCGAGCTTTGTGAAGTCATCGCCGAACACCTCGAAACCGGCGGCATCCGCAAACGGATTGACGCCTTTTTAGCCGACACCAGCGCGCGCGGCCAATATGAAACCCTGATGACCAAGGGCCAAGCCCTTCAGGAAAAACAGCAAAGCGGGCAGACGCTGGAACCGGTCGAAATTTCCGCATTTGAAAAGGATCGCGACTCGCTCCTTAAAAACCCCGTTGCCCTCGCCTACCTTGACGCTCAGGAAGAATTGCACGACCTCAAGCATCTCGTTCAAAAGCACGTCGCCAAGACAATTGAACTGGGGCGCGTTCCCGGCGCGGAAGAACTGGCCGATAGTTGCGGTGGCCACGGCGGCTGCGGCTGCCACGGACATTAATTTGCCTCAAGGCGGAAACCAACAGCGGTGCCTTTTCCAGCACCGCTGTTTTAGTTTGTCGCCATAAAAGACTGCCGGTGGATGTAAAAGATTTGGCAACGTGCGCCCGCCGCCAAATTTTCAACCAGCAGTTTTCTTAAAAATCCTATTGCCAGTAAAAGGAAAATTGAATAACTCACCGGTGGCAAAAGT
>Ga0364860_10830_pt1 | contig 14641 bp, 13 predicted proteins | sample ExccelAu500001D4_FD_206916 | JGI IMG/M metagenome (GOLD analysis project Ga0364860, IMG submission 206916) | Enriched cells from Trout Bog Lake Hypolimnion, Wisconsin, USA - BchlTB.Aug20.5000.01 .D4 | ecosystem: Environmental > Aquatic > Freshwater > Lake > Hypolimnion/Profundal zone | place: USA... | reverse complement strand
CTGTGACTCAACGTCGAAATGCATAATCTGAAAACCGGTGGTGGCGGAAGTGGCGGGCCACTTCGGTACGGTTGTACCGTTCGGATCACCCGTCTTGATGAAGTTTGCAAAGTAGTCTTCCATCAGCTGAGAGAGCCTGTAGTCGGCGGGTTCCCACCCGAATCGAATATTGGTCGACAGATTGCCCAGTGCATACTCAATTTCTGCCGAGTGAGCAGCGCCAAGATCTGCCGGTCGCCTGGACGCGGCAGCCGCGTCCGTTGTGATGATGCCACCTGCCATTCCCGGCACCTGATTGGTAGCTCCAAGGAACCTGTGGCGCGGCCGCGAGTATAGATACCGGTACACCGGCTTGCCGCTCCCTTTCCCGAAGCTCTCGCCGTAAAGCCACATGTTGTAACCCATGGGATATTCGCTTCCATAGGTCATGGCGGTTTGTTTCACGTCGTCCGGGGTTTGAACTTTTGGATAAGCTGCCAGAATCCGATCCGCGTCCGCGCCGTAACGCTTTTTCACAACGGCGGCAAAGCCCTCCGCTGTCACAGGATTATCGCCGAGCACCGTTTGATAGCTTTGCTCCTGCGAATTGGCACCTTCCAGAATGGGCACATGGGCCGCTTTCCCCGCGGCTATGTAAGCGACCATGTTCCCGGTCGGGAGCAGATAATTGTCGGCAACCGGACCAAACCCGACACTGTTTGCAGAAGCCGTCAACTCCAGCAACTTATCCGCTGGCATGGCCCGCAAATCTTTGAGAGAGCCGGCACCGGCAACATTCATAAACTTCAGGCCGTCTTTCTCTGCATCGGCCAGAGTAGGAAGATCGGTTGCGCTTACCACGCTGCCGCTCTCCATGATGCCGCCCGCGATCAGGTCTTTTGATAATGGCGAAACTAACTGGATACTCACGGAACGCGAACCCGCCGATTGGCCTGCGATCGTTACTCGTTTCGGGTCTCCGCCAAACGCGGCAATGTTAGCCTGAACCCACTTCAGGGCCGCTGTCTGGTCAAGAAACCCGTAGTTGCCTGACGCATGATATGGCGCCTCAGCCGTGAGTTCCGGGTGAGCCAGAAACCCGAATACGGTCAGACGGTAGTTCACCGTCACGGATACGATCCCTTTCAGCGCCATGCTCTCGCCGTCGTAGCGAGGCTCGGAGCCATCGCCGGCCTGCAGGCCGCCGCCGAAGAAATAAACAAGCACCGGCAGCTTCTCGCCCGCCGCGTGCGCAGGAGTCCAAACATTTAAATAGAGGCAGTCTTCGCTCATGCCAGGGCCGCGGAACCCCATATCGCCGTATATGCGCCGCTGCATGCAGTTCTGGCCGAACTGAAGCGCAGTGCGGACGCCGGCCCAGTCCTTCACCGGCTGAGGAGCCTTCCAGCGCAGATCGCCCACCGGAGGTGCGGCAAAGGGAATGCCGCGAAAACTGAGAATTCCGGAACTAAGCCTGAGACCCTCGACAGCTCCATTGGCGGTTTTGACTTGTTCGGTGGCCGTAGCGCCATGAAGCATGGCCGCGCCGGAGACAAACGCGAGTGCGCATGCAAGCAGACTGGTAATTCGATTCATTCCTCACTCCTTCATTACGCACTCTCGGTAGATGGTGCGCTTCCATGCTCATACCTTGTAGCTGTTTCTATCAGGCGACGAAACGGGAACGCTCCCTGATCGATTGCAGGCCGACCCGTCCAATCCTCTACCGTCGCCTCTCCTTGCGTGCAACGGCAAGTGCTCAGGGCGGGGAAGTTATGCGAATAAGTCGAGCGGGTGAAGTATGCTTCTCCCATACTTTCGCTGTCAAGAAATTACAGGAACCAGGAGTCGCAGGGGGAGCTATCCGGCAGGCGCACCATCCTACGCGCACTTTGCAAAGGGTGGGAAAGCCCGCCCCCCATTTGCTAATCTTGGCAGAACATGTCCAAAACCTCCGGCTTAATCCTCGCGGCCCTGCTGCTGCTCTGCTCACACCCATCCCCAGCGCAGAAAACCGCGCCAAAAGCCGCACAGAAAAAAGCTGCGCCGCTCCCCGGCATCCGCTTTCAGGGCGCTACTCAATACTCCACGCAGGAGCTGCTCGACGCCGCCGGACTCAAGCCCGACGCCCACCTCACCCCCGCCGAAGTCAAAGCCCACGCCAAACTGCTCAGTGACACCGGCCTCTTCAAAGAGATCACCTTTGTCTCCACTGCCAAGTCGCTCGTCTTCACCCTGATCCCCGCTCCCCAGCTCTACCCCATGCACCTCGACAACATCCCCCTCACCCCCGGCAAAGATCTCGATGCACTGCTCAGCAGCCGCTTTCCGCTCTATCACGGCCTCTTGCCCACTACCGGCTCCATCGTGGACGGCATCTGCCAGACCTTCTCTGACATGCTGGCCGCCAAAGGCGTCAAGGCAACCGTAAAGGCCACTCTCACCAGCGGCCTCGGCCCCCAAAAGCTCACCGCCATGAACTTCGCCATCGACTCCCCGCCTGTCCATATCGGTCGCATCCAGCTCGTCGGCGTCTCGCCCGCTGTGCTGGCCAAGGCCAACCTCCTGGCCAGCGGTCAAACAGGCAACCCCTTCGATACAGAGAACACAACCATCGGCCTCCAGCACGTCTTTCAGGACTTCTACCAGCAGCAGAGCTATGCCGCCGTTCAGGTTGCCGTCACCCAGCTCGACCCCATCATCGGCCCGGACCAGTCTCTCGAAGTCCCATACAAGGTGACCGTCAACGAAGGCGGCGTCTACAAGCTCGGAACCATTGACTATCCCGCCACCGCACTCGTCCCGCGCGCGGAAGTCGATAAGCTCGTCGCCAAAACCCCTGCCAACTCCGGCCGCCCGCTCGACCTCTTTCTGCTCGCCGTCTGCGACGCCTACCATGCCCGTGGCTATCTCGATTGCGCCGTCGCCACGCGCCCGTCCTTCACGGAGGCCACGCACATCGTCAACTACGCCCTCGACATCACCCCCGGCTCGCAGTACCGGCTCGGCTCCGTCAAGTTCGACGGCGCGCCAGACCCCATGGCCGCCAAACTCAAACTCGCATGGAAGCTGGCGCCCGCCGCCATCTTTGACGAAAGTTATTTGTCGAATTTTGTCGCGCAGGCACAAAAGAAAGACAAGGCTCTGGCCAAGTGGATACAGACCGTCATCATCACCTATGACACCAAACCCGACCCCGCCACGCACCAGGTCAACTGCATCCTCCACTTCGCCAAAGCCGCACAGACACCGCGCTGACCTGCAAATTCCATGTTCGGAGAATGAATCGTCGCGCCGACAACCCGAGCACAACCACATTTCCGTATGATGCAGCGTTTTAGACAACTAACTTCCAGGAGACGAGCTATCTGGTCTACATGAACTTGGCAGGCCGGTGGGTCTCGCGCCAATCGCTCGGAGGCACGCCTTCCCAACTACGAAATGCGCGACCAAACGAGTTGGGATCTTCGAATCCCAGCAGGTAAGCCGCCTCGTTTAAATCCAGGGCAGAATTGCTCAGGTAATACCGAGCCATCTGGTGGCGCGCTTCATCCAGGATGCGCTGAAAGTTGGAGCCGGAGTCTTGCAGGCGGCGTTGCAGGGTTCGGGAACTCATATGAAGAGCCTGCGAGACCACATCGATTGAAGGTCGATGCCCCGTGAGCCGATCCTGAATCGTGCGCCGCACCAGTTCCAGAAAGCCATCTTCTTCCTGGTATAGCCGCAACTGCTCCTCAAACTGTGGAGCCAGTAGATCGAACAGTTCGACATTGCGGGTTACGAATGGCATTGTGGCATCCGAGGCGCGAAAGAGGATGGTGTTGCAGGCCGCGCCTGTAATCACTTCGCATCCCAGGCTCCGCTCAAGCTGACGCACATTCGTGCGTTGCTGCACGTACTCCGCCCTCAGTGGGTTGAGTTGTGTTCCGGTTCCGTGCCGAGCGAGTGAGCGCATCCATGAGAAGCAATAGTCCGTCAGGGTGTGCGGTTCGGCGTTCACGGCCAGCAGCCAGCGAAATCCAACCCGAAACTCATCCCCATCGAGTTGAAGCAGAATCTCTTCCGGCGCGGTCAACTTTTTATATCGCGCCATGTGTTCCGTCGCGGCCACCAGGTTCTCCGTCGAAAGCGCCGCAATCGCCATGGGATGAAAGCGCTCCATCTTCGATTCGATACCCACTTTGATACCGATCAAAGGGTCGGAACTCACTTCATCGATAGCACGCCACAAAGCGAACAGCTCAGTAGTCGATACGAGGATGCGAGTTTTATCGAAAAGGTCGCGCGGCAACCCGGCCCTGCGCAACACCGCGGGTACAGACACGCCAAGCTCGTTAAGCTTCACCGCGAGGCGGCCCGGGACTCGGAAGTGCTTCAACATATTCAAGTCCTCCTTTCAAAGAGCGTACTGGATGCGAGCGCAACTCACCATGCAGTATGCGCCAGAGAGACTGCGAAATGCGACAAAATACGATGAGATCAGTTTGGCGTGATTAGAAGTTATATTGGCGCGTCCCGCAGGGCAAGTTCTTCCCGTCAGGACTAATTTAGGGAGTGTTGGTGCAAGACACAGGCAGCCGGTTGGTTTCCACAACCTTCTCTGAGCCGTGAAAGGTTCGCAATATGCACATCTTCGGTGGTATCGGGACAAAGCGCAGCATGAACCGCCGCTCCTTTCTGGGTGTCACTGGAGCAGTCACAGTCGCAACTATTGCGGGCGGCCTTCCAGTTCCGGCTTCGGCAAAGAAAAACTCGCGGACGCAGGCAAGTGGACGACGCAAGCTCGGTTCGCTTGAGGTATCGAGCGTGGGCCTTGGCGTCCAGAACATGAGCCGCAAGTATGAGACGACCGTTCCCTACCGGCCAGAGATGATCAACATCATCCGCGCTGCCTATGACCACGGCGTAACGTTTTTTGATACGGCTGAGGCTTACGGACCTTTCGAGTGCGAACGGATTCTCGGCGAGAGCATTGCACCGTTCCGCAACAAAGTTGTAATCACCTCAAAGTTTGGTTGGAACATTGACCCTGAAACAGGCCGCTTCCAACCGGGACTTAACAGCAAGCCTGACCACATCAAGCGGGCTGTTGAAGGAACCCTCAAGCGACTTCGCACCGACCGTATCGATCTCTTGTATCAGCACCGCGTTGACCCGCAGGTTCCGATTGAGGATGTAGCCGGGGCCGTCAAGGACCTCATGTCAGAGGGCAAGGTTCTGCACTGGGGCCTCAGCGAAATGGGCCCCAATACACTTCGCCGCGCACATGCCGCTCTTCCCGTCACCGCAGTGCAAAACGAGTATTCCATGCTCTGGCGCGGCCCGGAAGAAGGAATCATCCCACTGTGTCAGGAACTGGGAATCGGGTTTGTGCCGTGGAGTCCATTGGGCGTACAGTTTCTGACCGGAGCCATTGACGAGAACACCCGCTTCGCACCTGGTGACATCCGCGGCGTGGAAGAGCGTTTCTCACCGGAAAACCTGAAGCACAATATGGAACTCGTAAAGCTCGTCAAGCAGTGGGCCGAGCGGAAACAAGCCGCTCCCTCCCAGATTGCCCTGGCCTGGTTGTTGGCGCAGAAACCTTGGATCGCGCCCATCCCAGGCACAACGCAAATGGCGCATATGATCGAAAATGTCGGCGCCACGTCAATCGCCTTCATCCCCGACGAACTCAAAGAACTGAACGCCGCAGTAGCGAGTATTCAGATTCAAGGAAAGCGCCTGCCGGACGGGGTGCTAGCCTTGTCGGGCGTGGAAGCGGTGCAGAAGGAATAAGCGAGATCAGCGCCAAATCCTGAGTGCAGAATTCTTCCTGTATCCGCGAAGCGTGAACGATCAGCCACGCAACTTCAAGTTCCTCCATGGGTGAATCACACATTATCGAAGGAGAGCCATGAAAAACTTAATGTTTGGTCTATTGCTATCAACACTGATTGCGCAATCGTCCTACGCACAGCAATCACCAGCCCCACCAACGGAAACCATTAAAACTGCCGCAAGTCATACACCCGAGCAACAGGAAGTCATCAACATCTCAAACATGAAATGGGATTGGATGGCAGACAAGAAGGTCGATTCCTTAGAGATACTATTTGATGACAAAGCGATGTTCACTCACATGGGAGGGACCTGGGGGAAAACCCGGGAATTAGCCACCATTAAAAGCGGTGGCATCTGGTACAAAAAAGCCTTCGTATATGCAGTTGACGCTCGCATATTTGGTAACACAGCCATCCTGCTGGAAGACATGGATTTGCAGGCAGTTGTCGGTGCTCAAGAAGTCGCCAATCCCTTTATGGTGACTGAGGTTTATAACAAGGAAAACGGCAAGTGGAAGCTGGCCCAACTCACGTTCTCGCATCTGCTTAGGCCGGTCAAACTGAATAGCAATAACAATTAGCCACAAACAACGCGAGTGAGAATCTGTAGTGCGCAGAAGCCTTGGATTGTAACGATTCCTGGAACTACAAAGCTGCATCGGCTGGAAGAAAAACTTGGCGGCGCTAGCGTGAAGCTAACGCGGGGAGATCTGAAGGCCATTTACGATGCCACCTTGGCCATTGACGAACAGGGAGATAGATATCCTGCTCAACATCAGAGCCTTGTCAATCGTTAGGGAAACGAGCTGGAACCAAACAAAGGAGAAGCAATGCGAAAGCGTACTCTAGGACAGAATCTCGAAGTCTCCGCTCTCGGCCTTGGCTGCATGGGCATGAGCTCCGCCTACGGTCCGGCAGCCGACAAGGGCGACATGATCCGGCTGATTCAAGCCGCCCACGACCTCGGCGTCACCCACTTCGATACGGCGGAGGCCTACGGGCCATTCGCGAACGAATCGCTGGTAGGCGAAGCACTTGAGCCGATCCGCGACAAGGTAACCATTGCCACCAAGTTCGGCTTCGATATCGATCTTGAGACGGGCAAGCGCACGGGCGGAACCAATAGCCGCCCCGAGCACATCAAGGCAGTGGCGGAGGCCAGCCTCAAGCGCCTGCGCACCGATCACATCGACATCTTCTATCAGCACCGCGTCGATCCCGGCGTGCCCATTGAAGACGTCGCTGGCGCAGTCCGGGACTTGATCGCCGAGGGCAAGGTCAGGCACTTCGGCATGTCAGAGGCTGGAGTCGAAACCATCCGCCGCGCCCACGCCGTGCAGCCTGTCTGCGCCGTGCAGAGTGAATACTCACTGTTCTGGCGCGGCCCGGAAGCTGAACTGCTGCCCACCCTCGAAGAGCTTGGCATCGGCTTTGTGCCGTTCAGTCCGCTGGGTGCCGGGTTCCTTACCGGCAAGATCGACGAAAATACCAAGTTCGACGCCACGGATTTCCGCAATATCGTTCCGCGCTTTTCGCCGGAAGCCCGCAAGGCCAATATGGCTCTGGTGGAAGTGGTCAAAGCCGCAGCAGATCGCAAGGGCGTAACTCCGGCCCAGGTTGCATTGGCCTGGTTGCTGGCGCAGAAGCCATGGATCGTGCCAATCCCCGGAACAACAAAACTACACCGCCTCGAAGAGAATCTCGGTGCCGTCGATGTGGATCTCTCGGCGAGCGACCTCGCTCAGATCAACGAGGCAGCCTTGAAGCTCTCAATAGAGGGCGCTCGGCTTCCTGAAGCCGCTCTCAAAATGACCGGCCTTTGAACACGATTTTGCGATCTGTAGTGTGCCCTGGACTTGCGCTCTTGCGGACCGGTAAACGCACAAAGCCTCCCCGCGCAGGGGCGGCTCAAAACAGACAGACGGGGTGTAACTTCCGAATTGGCGACCATCCTCCCGGAACGCAGAGTAAACTGTACGGGAGAATTCCCATATGTCTCGTGTGTATTGCGTTTGGATGCTGCTTTGTGTGTCATTTCTCTTTGCCCCTCCAGTTCAACCACAGGAGGGATCTGCGAGGGCGCTTGAAATAGCCAGTGAACCCCACCACAATTTGCTTTTCCAAAACGATGAAGTCCGAGTTTTCCGTCTGAAGTTGCAACCGGATCAAGTCACTTTACCGCATCGGCATGAGGCGTTTTATGCGTACTTCAGTCTGCATCCGGCCACAATTGCGAATGAAGTGCGTGGCCGTCAGCCAGTCCTCACGCAACTAGACGCCGGTGAATTACACACATCCAAAGGAGGATTTACCGTTGCTGAACGGAACAATTCCTCGGAAGCGGCTGATTTGCTCGTAATCGAGTCTATTAACGCGGAGAGCGGAAGTTTTTCGACGCCTATGGGCGGTTTCCATTATCACAATGCTGCTTTTAGCGAGCTATTTGAATCTCAAGCGATGCGCGGATATGGCTTGATGCTGTTTCCTGGTGGTCAAACTGAATCCTACCAAGAGAATTACGACAGGCTCCTCATCGCAGGCACCGATTTGAAAATTCTCGACACCACCGCCGGAGGGTCAAAGTCGAATCTAGAGATGAAAGCAGGAGAAGTTCGCTGGGTGCCGCGCGGCTCGACTCACAGCATGACAAATCTTGGAGACTCTATCGTCACGCTTATCACGTTGGAATTCAACTAGTCTTTTGGGAGGATGAGATGCCACTGTACCTAAGACTGTGCCCACAGTCCTGCATTCTTGCGGACCGGTAAACGCACAAAGCCTCACCCCCCAACACAGGAAGCAAGGCACACCCCGGCCACGAACCGAAGCTTCAACAAAAAATTAAAAAACAGGGAAGGGAATTAAGCCGTCAACCGTTCAAGCTGATCGGGCTTCACAATCGTCAGGCTCGCGCCCTTGATCACGATCCACTGGTCGCGGCGAAACTGATTCAACAGCCGCGTTACCGTCTCGCGAGAAGTTCCCGCCATGTTGGCAATCTCTTCGTGCGTCAGCGCCATCGTAAAACGTATTTCAGGCTTTCCAGGTGCCGCCGCCGTGCCCCAGTCCAGCAGCAACCGTGCCAGCCGTCCCGCCGCCGATCCGGAAAGCGCCAACCGCTTGGCATCGTGAAACACCGTCAGGTACTCGCCGGAGAGGGATTGTGCCGCATGCATGGAAGCAATTCCGTGCCGTCCCAGAAAGTCCACAAACTCCTGCTTGCGCACCGTCTTTACCTGGCAGGGTTCAATCGCTTCCGCCGTAACTTCATGTGCCACATTTGCCAGCACTGCGCTCAGGCCCATCACATCGCCAGGCCCGGCAATCTTCAAAATCATGGTCTTGCCGTCGCGCGAGGTGGAGGATATCTTCACCTGGCCATAACAGATCACAAAAACGTTGCGTGCCGCATCGCCTTCTGAGAAAAGTTTGGCTCCCCGTGCGTGACTCATCATGATGCCGATGGCGTCGTAATCGGCCAGTGCCTCTGGCGTTAGATTGCAGAACATCCGCAGATGACGGTGCTCACAGTTGAGACAATCTTCCGGAGGGTGATGAGAATGTAAACCAGCCATAGTTTTTCCAGTGCTTTGAATGTAGTATAGCGCGGTTTCAGCGCAATAAGGAATTTATAAAGAAAGGGCTCTCCGACCCAGCCAGCTAAACAGTTATTATCCCGGATTGGCTCCCGCGCTCTGCCGCCGCGCAGGCGTTTTCCGCGTCAGAGAGCACGATATATATGCTCGCGATACCTCTCGCGCCAGCTCCTCCAGCAGCCGCATCCGCAGCGGCGGATAGCTCTCAAACGCCAGTTGCAGAGACTCCTTCGTCAGCAGCAGAATGGTCCCCTGCGTCAGCGCCCGCAGCGTATAAGTGTGGTGCCCATCGCCCAGCGCCGCTGCCAGCTCTACCAACTCCCCGGCCCGCGCAGGCCCCAGTGTCAATCGCGCCTTCATCCGTTCTGTGCTGCGCACAAACTGCCCGCTCACCAGGACATACAGCCCCTTGCACTCGGTCTCCTGCCGGAAAACAACATCCCCTGCCTCGCAGACAGTGCACGCAGCAGTGCCGTTGAGCAGCTTCCCCGTCTCCGGAGGGCACTCCAAAAGTTCCGCCAGGGGATGCGCGGCAATAGTACTCAGTCGACCGGACTTAGTCTCAGCCTCCAACGTCACCTCTCCCTGTCGTAATCTGTTGCCCAGCCATTCCGGGTCATCCGTTCGCAGCCACTGCTATCCCGCAATCGCAGAGACCCTCGTCTCCGGTGTCGCCTTGTCTGCCTTCAGCTCCGGCGGTACACACAAAACAGGAACCCGCGAACAGGCCAGCAGTGCAAACGCTGTTCCGTGCGGACCCGGTGTGCCGCTGCTGCGCTTTACCCCAACTACCAGAACCCCTGGGTGGAACTGCGATATGGCCTGGGCCACAACATCCGCTGGCGTTCCGTCCTTCACCACCACCCGAACCTTCACGCGCCCGTTCGGATCAATCCCGAACTGTTCCGCCCGCGTTGCAATCGGATTCATAAAGGCCACAGCTTCAGCCGCTGTCCTGGCGTGCAATACAATCAGCTGCCGCTCAAACACCTCGGCCAGCGAGTAAGCCGTCGCCACCGCCTCCGGTGCCGCCTCGTTGCGCTCCATTGCCAAAAGTACGGGTCCGCCCGGTGTCGGGCGATTTTCCCCCGCATTCCAGTCCGCTGCTACCGCCAGAACCGGGCAGGGCGACAGCCGAACAAGCTGCTCCGCAATCGCGCCTACAATCACTGCCCCGGCGCCTTCGCTCCCTCGGGTGCCAATTACGATAAGCCCGGCCTCATACTGCCGAGCCACATCCGCCAGCATCTGGGCCACCGCGCCCTGCCCAATCTCCGTATGGCTGGGTATTCCCTCGCGCAGCAGCTCCCCGGCCAGCTTGTCCAGTGAAGCCTGGGCCTCCTCGCTCAGGCCCTTCCGAACGTGGCCAGGAATCCCGTCCACCGCCGCATATTCCACCGGGTCTGTCCCATGAGCCAGAATGACCCGTGAATGATACGCGCCTGCCAGCTTCCGCGCGTACTCAAGCGCCGCTTCCGAGTGACCCCGCAAATCCGTTGCCACCACGATCGTGCTCAAGCCGTTTTTAAAGCCCATGGCGCCTCCCGATCCCCGGCGCATCAGTGTGGATGGCCTTTGGATTCCAAGTCTGCGCTCCGCTATGAACATAGGGCAGTGATACCATTCACCCCGCTTGGTGATTTAAATCACATTTCCCGCCCCAGCTCCGCCCAAATTCCTCTACCCTTTGCATTTGCGCCCACTCCCCATGCAACCGATATACAGCCCCTCAATCTGTGCGCTATCCTCATGTGTCATGAAAAAACCGCCCATTTTTGCCGCCAAATCGCCCCTGACAGCATCCTTTGCTCTTCTGATGCTCGCGCTTCTCGCCCTTGCAGCCCCCGGTTTCGCCCAGGCCCCCGTTGCAGACTCGCCTGTCATTGAGGCCAAGGCCCAGGCCCTGCTCGCCAGGCTCACTCTCGAGCAGAAGATCAAGCTACTCGGCGGTGTCGACTTCATGTACACCCAGGACATCCCAGCCATCAACCTCCCCCGTCTCAAGATGTCCGATGCCTCCGTCGGTGTCCGCACCTGGGGCCCCACCACCGCCTATGCCGGTGGCGTAACCCTCGCAGCCACCTGGGACCCCGCCTTCGCCCGTTCTCTTGGAGAGAGCCTGGGCCGTGATGCCCGCGCCCGCAATGTCAATTTTCTGCTTGGCCCCGGCGTCAACATCGCCCGCTCCCCCATCAACGGCCGCAACTTTGAATATCTATCGGAAGACCCCTTCCTCAACTCCGCCCTCGTCGTCCCCTATATCCAGGGTGTCCAGTCCCAGGGAGTCGTCGCCACCGTCAAGCACTACGCGCTCAATAATCAGGAGTTCAACCGCCACAACGCCTCCTCCGACATCGACGAGCGCACCATGCGCGAAATCTATCTGCCTGCTTTCGAAGCCGCCGTCACCAAGGGCAGCGTCGATGCCGTCATGAACTCCTACAACCTCATCAACAACGTCCACGCCACCCAGAACCCGTTCCTCAATCTCCAGGTTCTCAAGGGAGAATGGGGCTTCAAGGGCATCCTCATGTCTGACTGGGTCGCCACATACGATGGAGTTGCCGCCGCCAATAACGGGCTCGACCTTGAAATGCCCAACGCCGCCTTTATGAACGCGGAGACCCTCCTCCCCGCCGTCAAAGACGGCTCGCTTAAGGAATCCACCATCGACGACAAAGTCCTCCGCCTGCTCCGCACCGAGCTGCGCTACGGATTCAGCGACCGTCCCCAGTTCGACCCCTCTGACGCCCTCTACTCTCTCAAGGGCCGTGCCGTCGCTCTCCAGGGCGCTCTCGAAAGCGTCACCCTGCTCAAGAACGACAATCACGCCCTCCCCCTCGACGCCGCCAAAATCAAGACCATCGCAGTCATCGGACCCAACGCCTGGCCCACTCCTGTCGGCGGCGGCGGCTCCTCGGAGGCGCATCCCTTTGACACCGTCAGCGCCCTGGCCGGAGTAGCCGAGGCCCTCGGACCCAACGCCAGCGTGCTCTATGCCCGCGGCCTGCCCGGCGAACTCGACGTATTCAAAGCCACCCAGTGGGACGGCCCGGTCAAACTCGACACCTTCAACAACAAGGAATTTTCCGGCACTCCCGCCGCCAGCACCGTACGCACCATCTCTGACTGGAAGTACGAGCAATGGGGCCCGGAAGGCGCGCCGCGCAGCGTTCGCTACACCGCCTCCTTCAAAGCCCCCAAGGCAGGCAAATATCTTCTGCTCTCAGCCGGAAGCGGCAGTGACACCTACCGCGTCCAGCTCGACGGCAAAGAAGTCATCACCCAGGCCGACGAGGAAGGCGAGTCGCCTCAGCCCCTCTGGCTTGACCTCACCGCCGGGCAAACTCTCAACGTCGTAGCAGATTACGTTCCCCACGGCCCCGGACTCTCCTTCGGCCTCGGCATCATCAACGAGCAGGATCTCGTAACCGCAGAAGCCCGCCTCTACGCATCCAAGGCTGACGTCGTCGTACTCGACATCGGCTTCGGTCCCGGCACAGAGCAGGAGGGCCGCGACCGCACATTCGATCTGCCCTGGGGTCAGGACACACTCGTCAATGAGATCGTCGCCACCAACCCACACACTGTAGTCGTCCTCACCGGCGGCGGCAGCATGAACCTCACCCACTGGCTCGACAAAGTTCCAGCCCTCGTCGATAGCTGGTATCCGGGGCAGGAAGGCGGCACCGCCATCGCTCAGGTCCTATTCGGCAAGCACAATCCGGAAGGTCGCCTCCCCATCTCCTGGGACCGCGCATGGGAAGACGATCCAACCGCAAAGTTCTACTACGGCGACCCCTCCAAAGACACCAGCATCCAGACCAAGTGGACCAACTTCGGCTCCGTCAGCGATGGCAAAGCCCATGCGATGGCGGTCCGCCACATCGAGTACGGCGAAAAGCTCATGGTCGGCTACCGCTACTGGACCACCACCGGCAAAAAGCCCCTCTACCCCTTCGGATACGGCCTCAGCTACACCACCTTCAGCTTTGGCAAAATCAAGGCCCCGGCCACAGCAGCCTCCGGTGCCACCGTACCCGTCACCTTTGACGTAACCAACACCGGCAAGCTCGCCGGAGCAGTCGTCGCCCAGCTCTACGTCTCCGACCCCAGCGCCAAGGCAGACCGCCCCGAGCGCGAACTCAAGGGCTTTGAAAAGGTCAACCTCGCCCCCGGTGAAACCAAACACGTCACCATCAACCTCGATGCCCGCGCCTTCAGCTACTGGAGCGACTCCGCCAAAAAGTGGACCATCGACCCCGGCAAGTTCGTCCTCCGCGTCGGCGACTCCAGCGAAAACACCCCGCTGTCAGCAGACATCAGCATCAACTAAAGCCGCACTGGATCATGCTGAAAGGTCGAGGAAGCCCCGCAAGGCGTCCTCGACCTTTTTCATTACCGCGCTATCCACACTGCCAATGCGGACCCCAATCTTTCCGCGCGGAACAGTCGTAGGCTTGTCCACCATAACCTGCGAAGCAACGCGCAGCCCCGTCAGCTTCCCAGCCGCCACAGCAACGCGAAACAGCGGAGCCTCATGCAGTTCGCTGGTTAGCGGCAGCACCACCACGGATGGGTGCAGTTCGAACGCATCATTCTGAATCACTAGAGCTGGACGGGGCTTGCCGTAGTCGCCGGAGACAGCTATCGTCACCAGGTCTCCGCGCTTCATCGGCCGCCTTCCTCCGCGCTCACATCGCCAATCCAGCGCATCACCTCGGCCTCGTCGCGCGATCCAGCAATCAGCTGCGATTGCTTCCGCGCCTCCGACTCAAATCGACGCTTTCGTGCTTCCGCAACATAGCGGCGCATCAACTCGCGCAGAACCTCGGCAGCCGCACGATCTTCCGCCTCCGCAGCAGCCATAAAAGCAAACTTCAGTTCGGAATCCAGTCGCAGATTCAGCGTCGCCTCCTGGGAAACCACTGCCAGATCAGCCATACGCACCTCCGTTACATATTGTAATTACATTATGCACCTACAAAAAGAAACACATGAAACCACAAACCTCAGCAGGCCCTCTCAATCCACCACAAATACACTGTGCCCTCCATGTCGCAGTCTCATCGCGACATGGGTGGGAAACCACGAACCTCGCCCCGACATCTCCGAGCTATCTCTCCCCCCAAAAACAAACGGGCCGCGCAAGATGCGCGGCCCGCTCCACAACAAGAAAAAATCTACCTCTCCACCCCCACTGGCCTCAGATGCTTGGCCAGCGTCCACTTCAGCTCATCAATC
>Ga0364860_10824_pt1 | contig 14698 bp, 7 predicted proteins | sample ExccelAu500001D4_FD_206916 | JGI IMG/M metagenome (GOLD analysis project Ga0364860, IMG submission 206916) | Enriched cells from Trout Bog Lake Hypolimnion, Wisconsin, USA - BchlTB.Aug20.5000.01 .D4 | ecosystem: Environmental > Aquatic > Freshwater > Lake > Hypolimnion/Profundal zone | place: USA... | reverse complement strand
ACGCCCATAAAGGCGATGAAGGCTCCGAAGTTGAGGCACTGTGCGCCAATCTCATAAGCGCCTCCGCCCAGACGGTTGGCGGAGAACTCGAGCAGAGCGGCTCCAGCGAGCGCAAAAGCTCCCACGGCCACAATATTGTTGCGGGGAATGCGGCGTTTTGGCTCAATGACGCCGAAGAACGATTTGGGAAGGGCTTTGCCGCGTCCCATGCCGTAGAGCAGGCGTCCGGCCGCCAACTGCGAGCCCATACCGGAACCCATGTTGGCGATCAGCAGGGTGAAGTTAACAATCTGGAAAAGCACCAGGCCGCCGGCCTTGCCACTGACCAGGGCAAAGGCGGACTCGACATTTTCTGAGGCGAAGGGCTTCGATCCCCAGATCAGTTGCGCGGCGTAGACCTCCAAACCGGAGAGCAGGCCTGTAATGAGGCACACGAGCACGGTGGCCAGCAGGATATTGCGGCGGGGATTCCTGACCTCTTCGCTGAAGGTAGAAATGGCGTCGAAACCGATGTAGGTGAGCATAGCCACCGAGGTGCCGGCAAAGATGCTGGAGATGTGGAAATTGTCCGGCTCGTAGAAGGGATGGGTGAAGAATCCCGGGTCGTGGTGGATCTGCCAAACGGTGTGGGTAACACAGCCCAGAAAGAGCAGGACCACGACGACCATGGCGGCGCAAAGCGCTTCATTCAACTGTGCGGAAGTCTTGATGCCGCGCAGGTTCAGTGCAGTGAAGAAGATGGCGAAAAACAGGATCCACACGTAATAGGAGAGGCCGGGCAGGATGTTCATGGAGGCTTTGGCGCAGAAGGCCGTGCAGATGAGTGGGTTGATCAGATAATCCATCACCATGCCCCAGCCGACGACATAGTCGAGGGCGGAGTGCATTTCCTGGCCGACGTACGTGTATGCCGAACCTGCGCTGGGATAGACCCTGGCCATGCGTCCATAGCTGACGGCGGTAAACAGCATGGCGACCATGGCGATAAGAATTGTGGTGACGACGTGGCCGTGAGCCTTGTTGCTGATGACGCCGTAGATGCCCATCGGCGCGGTGGGCTGGATGATGACCATGCCGATGATGATGAGGTTCCAAAGCCCAAGCGTGCGATGGAGGCCGGAGGTTCCCGAAGTCTGATTTTCCGCAGCGGATGCCATTAATTTCCTTTTTCTGCTGCGGTGGGCGTGAGCGAGATAGGCGCGATGTTCCAGCCCTCGATCTGCACTATAGGCACAGGCGGAGCAGCGGCAGGGAGCAGCGCCGTGAGCGTTGTCGATTCGCCGGGCGTGAGTTCGATCCAGTTGTCGGACCAGAAGACGGGCGCAATCAGCTCACCCTTTGCGGTGCGAACGGCGGCGCGGATCTGAAACGCCAGTGCAGCCGAGGAGTTGTCGAGGTGGAGGCGCAGTTCGCGACCGCGCGGTGTCTGGGAAATTTCGGCTTGGGCAGCGACCTTGGCGGGAGGCAGTTTTGCGAGCGCGGTCAGGTCTTCATGACGCGCGGCCGGAGTGTGTGTGTAGTCGGTCCTCGCCCAATCGAACGTCGTCGGCGTTCCTGCAATCCAGTAGAAGTTGCGGCTTACCAGGTTTCCCGCAGCGTCCTTGAGCGCGAGGTCGATCAAGAAGATTCTCTCGGCACCCTCATAAAGGCTCTCGGGAATCGTAAAGATGCGCTGCGCACTGTCTGCGCCGGCATTCACCGCGGATTCGGCGCTGTAGAGATCCTTCCACTCGATGTTGTGAACATGGAGAGTGGCATGTAGCCCTGCGACGGAAGCATAGGTACTGTTGACCAGAACGATGGAACGGTCGTCGTAGGAATATTGAATGTGCACAGGCTCGCAAGCTTTTTTGGTTGCGAAGTATCCCGCGCCGGCGTCGAGATAGTAGTCGTAGAGGTGCCAGATCATGGAAGGCCAGGCGTTGTTGAGCATCCACTGAATCACGCCTGTCGAGACATACTTATTCTTGCTGTAGGCTTCGAACATGGCGCGCTCGGAGTCGTACTCCATGGTGTGCGCCATACGCTCGTATTCACTGGCAGAATTCGGCTTGGCGTAGACAGCCTCCATGGCTTCATCGAAGGCCTTAAGCCGGGTAAATTTTCCGCCGCCATTGTGGAAGCTCCAATTGGTGGTTGGCGGCCAGGCCTCTGCATCGGGGAGAAACTTTTGCCGGCTGGCCAGCGACTCAATCGCCGGGCCGGGACTGGTTTCGGTGTTGAATCCGTAAGCGCCACCGAAGTGCTGATCGACATACCAATAGCTGGGCGCAACGTAGTCGTAGGGGCCAGTCATCTTGACGCCGCTCTGTCCGGAGACGGTGGTGGGCGTCGCGGTAGCCGAGGAGATAATCGGGTTGGGCCAGTGGGTCTCCGCCTCGACTTTCAGATAGGCGCTCTCGACATTCGCCGGCGGTGGATTGTCGCTGCCGTTGAGCCACACCAGCAGGCTGGCGTGCTGGCGCAGGCGAAGCATCTGGGAGCGCAAAGACTCGGTCGCGATGGGGAGGTCCTCCGGGGTCCATTCCTTCCAGTGCTCCCAGTGGTCGCAGCAGCACCATCCGAGCATGACCAGAATGCCCTCCTTATCGGTGAGACGGAAAAACTCCTCCGTTTCCAGCTTGCCTTCCAGACGAATGGTGTTGAGGTTCATGTCGCGCACCATGCGGATCTGGTCGCGCAGCCGGTTCTCGTCGGTGCGCAGCAGCATATCCGGCGACCAGCCCGCGCCGCGAATCAGGATAGGCTTGCCATTGACCCGGAACAAACGGCTTCCACTGGCGGTCAACTCGGAGGTGATCTCGCGGATGCCGAACTCAACAGTGCGCTCTTCGGCGGCTTGTCCCTGCGCTGCGAAGCGTACCGTAAGGCGCTCCAGATGCGGCTCGCCCATTTGCGCAGGCCACCAGGGCAGGGGATTGCGAACCACCAACTGGGGAAAATCATGAGGCGTGAAGACCACGGTGCGGTCTTCATGGGCGGCCAGTTCCACGCTTTGCTCAAAGTGCACGCCCGCGGCTGTGCCGGAAGCCACGCCCTTCACCGGATGATCGCTGGCATTGTGCAACTCGGCGTAGATCGTCAGCTCCGCGCGCTTGAGCGTGTCGTCGGGGAAATGGGTCACCGCCTGGGGAGAACGCACCGTTACGGCACCAGTGCTCACCAGGTTCACTTCACCCCAGAGTCCCATGTCCTTGTCGGGAGGGCAGGGGTTCCAATCGACCCAATTGATGCCGAGGGACTTTTCCGTGGGGGCGAAGGTCTCGACAGCGAGAACGTTGCTTTTGCCGGGTTGGAGAAACTCGGTTACATCGAAGTCGTAGGTGCGATAGGCACCCGCTACCTGGCTGGAATCGGCAATCTTGTGCCCGTTGAGCCAAATCTCCGCGCGGTAATTGATGCCGCCGAACTGCAGCCAAAAGCGCTCCTCTTTGCCGGAGGCGGCGGGCGCGGAGAACTCGGTGCGGTACCACCAGCCGCAGCGGTAGGGACTGTCCTTGGGCATGGGCAGATTGGCGAAGATTTCTCCACCGGCCGCGGAAATCGCCGATCCTGGAATCTGGCGTAGATTGGAGCCAAAATAGGGGTCGGGAATCAGACCTGCTGCCGCTTGCGCCGCCAGAACTGTGCTAGGCACGGAGGTCTGAATCCAGCCCTCGGTCGAGAATCCGCTCCGGGCAATCGCCGCGCCATCGGCTTGAAGCTGGCAAGCTGACTGCACGCGCCACCCGCTCCGCAGGGCTGTTTGGGTTTCCGCGGAGAGGATGGCTGGCAGCGCTAACAGGACCAGCAGGCAAGGGAACATTCTTCGATTCACGGAACCTCCACGCCAGTTTTTTGCCACCGAACCAATGGCTGAGTGAACGACAGGTAAAGATTCTAGTTCATCGGACGGCGGAGACTGGCCAGGCAGCCCGATAGGGGCTCAGGGCAGAATCATGTGTTTCAATCGTTTGAATATAGAAATACTCACCCCTTGCAAACGATTGTCTAGTGCTGCTCGCCGCGCAGATGCAATACGACTGCGGTTTGAGTTGAAAAGCGCAGCCAAAGATCATGCAAAAGAAGCCGGAATCGTAGTGGTTGAATTTTCAGAGAGCCGGTCGTTGAAGGCGGCTGTCACAGTTTTCAGAGACAGCAAACTCAAGCCCGGCAGATTAGTTCATTAATGGAATTCAATCTCTACCATTACGTGAATGCTGACGCCAGGGAATCGGGGGCGGATGAGAATATGGAGGAAAGACATTCTCTGAGGTTAGGAGAGGGATTCCTATGGACAAGCTTAATAGAGCCTTGGATCGTCGTTCATTTCTGAAGGTCTCCGGCTTCGCTGCCGGTGCCGCGGTCATGGACGCTCATTCTGCCGAGGCGTTGACTGATGCGTCTTCAGTCGAGGCTCTCTCTAATTCCGCAACAACGGATGACCCCGTTTCGTTCGTAAATCTGCTTCAGGGAAATAATTCGACACCGGTGTTTTCGCGAGGCAATACGCTTCCGATAGCCGCCCGCCCATTCGGGATGGCTCACTGGACTCTTCAATCGCACGCAAATACACCTTGGATGTTTCAGCCAGGTGAACGCCGCATCCAGGGCTTCCGCTCAACGCATCAACTGAGCCCGTGGCTGGGCGACTATGGCTTCGCAACTTTTCTTCCGTTTTGCGGCACGATCAAGGTGGAGGCCAATTCACGAGCAAGTTCCTATAAGCCTGAGAATGCCACACTCTCACCGCATTCGTTACAGTTGAGACTCCAGCGCTATGGAATAGATGTGGAAGTAATTCCGACAGAGCGCTGTGCGCTTCTAACTGCGACATTTAGCAAATCCGACGCTCCGGGATGGCTGATCGACATTCCCGGAGATAAGCCGCCAACTTGGGAGCACCAAGAGGGGCGCCGCACCATTTCCTTTACTTCGACAGAAAACCAGGGCGGGGTGCCCGAGGACTTTGCTACCTATTACGTTGTGCAGTTTTCTGAGATGTGGGAACACGTTGAACTTGAGCAACTGAAGAACAGCAGTGTTCTGATAGCAAAGTTTGCTCCAGGAACTCGGGTGGTTGAGATTCGGGTTGGCACGTCGTTTCAGTCATTCAAACAGGCGCAACTCAATCTTGAACTCGAACTGGGGACGCGCTCGTCAGTTTCCGTGCGTAGTGAAGGGCAAGCGGTCTGGAACAAACATCTAGGCCGGATTGAAGTTGCAGGTGGAACGCCTGATCAGCAGAGGACATTCTATTCCTGCCTTTACCGTACGTTGCTGTTTCCTCGAATGTGGCATGAACCAGATGCTAACGGAGCAATGCAGCATCGTAGCCCGTATAACGGGAAGATCGTGCCCGGCGTGATGTACGCCGACCATGGCTATTGGGATGTTTACCGTGCCTGGTATCCGCTGATGACAATTCTTTTCCCCGAGCGGCTTGCCGAGATTCTGCAGGCCTGGGTAAACGCATACGTGGAGGGGGAATGGATGCCGCAATTCCCTTGCCCTGGATATCGGGCTTGCATGACCGGCAGCCTGATTGACTCAGTTTTCGGGGACGCGGCATCGAAGAACCTGGGCGGGTTCGACCTGAAAACTGCATTTGAGGGGTTGAAGAAGCACGCCACAGAGCAGGGTAACCCCGATGCGGGTTATGGTCGCCGAGGGTTGAAGGAATATCTCGACCACGGCTACGTTCCAGCGGACCTAGTGGAGCAGTCCGTTGCCGAAACGGTCGACGCGGCCTATGGCGATTTCTGTATCGCTCAGGTTGCTAAAGCGCTAGGTATGGATGCGGACTTCGAAAGGTTTATGCGACGATCTGAAAATTGGCGGCGCCTCTTCGACTCGCAAACGGGATTTCTTCGTGGCAAGAAGAGTGATGGCTCCTGGGTCGAGCCGTTTAATCCAGTGACCTGGGGCGATCCGTATGTTGAGGGCTCCGCTTGGCAACATCGCTGGGACGTTCCGCACGACATAGCCGGCTTGATTTCCGCACTAGGCGGCAATCAGAATGCGGTTTCAGCGCTGGAAGAGATGCTTTCAATGCCGCCGGATTTCAATGTTGGCGCCTATCGGCAGGAGATTCATGAAATGTCGGAGATGGCGGCCGTGAGCTTCGGTCAGTACGCTCACAGCAACCAGCCGGTCCATCATGTGCTGTACATCTTCGCCGCCGCTAATCGACCGGAACGCACCCGGTACTGGACAAGAAGAGTTCTGGAAGAGCTCTACACTCCTGAGACCTTCGCCGGCGACGAGGACACCGGCTCCATGTCCGCGTGGTTCATCTTCAGTTCGCTCGGGTTCTATCCTCTGTGTCCGGGTAAGCCGGAGTACACAGTCGGACAGCCCTTCTTCCCAACGATTACGGTTCACCTGCCGCAAGGCAAGACCTTGCGTATTGAAAGCGTAGCGTCGAAGGACGGCGTCGGTTCAGTAGGTTTCAATGGGCGGCCAGTATCCTCTTCGACGCTGTCGCACGCAACTCTCATGGATGGAGGACACCTTTGGTTTCGTTGAATATAGGTTCTAAGAAAGTAGCTGCCATGATCTTCATGCATGAGACCCGTCTTGCGTGGTTTCGTATCAGCCGCCGCGAGACGGCTGCGTCAATTGCCTTGTGTGTGCTGTTTTTATGTTTTCAGAATGGAACGGTTGCGCAGGAACCAGTGTCGGCGCCGGACAGACTCGCCCTGGTCGATCCATTCATTGGAACAGGCCCGGACGGTCATACGTTTCCAGGGGCGACTGTACCGTTTGGCATGGTGCAACTATCTCCTGATACGCAGATTCGCCTGTTCAAGCAGAGTTACAAATGGGCTTCCGGGTATCGCTACGAGGACACAACTATCGTTGGTTTCTCGCATACGCACTTCTCCGGAAGCGGGCATTCCGATCTCGGCGATTTATTGCTCCAGCCGATCTCTGGCGATGTGCGCCTCGAGCCTGGAGAAATCGACAAGCAAGGCTCTGGATATCGGTCTACATTTAGCCACAAGCAAGAGAGAGCGGAGCCGGGATATTACGCGGTGGATTTACTCGATTATGGAATCCATGTCGAGTTGACGGCCAGCGCTCGAGTCGGCATTCACCGTTATACCTTCCCTTTGGACAAGCCGGCGCATGTTCTCGTCGATCTTCGTTCTTCCATCTACAACTATCCCGGTAAGGTGCTCTGGTCGCGGCTGCGGATTCGCGATGACGGCACGGTTACAGGCATGCGTGAAACGCGCGGCTGGGCGCCAGGGCGTCAACTCTACTTCGCCCTGCGCTTCTCGCAACCGATCAAGCAGCACAGCCTATACGATCGCGAGCCAATGCCCGTGGAGTATCGCGGCTTCAAGACACCCGGTACGACTCCGGAGGATACGCAGGCAATCGAAGGCCGTGGTATTGTCGCGGTGTTCGGATTCAACCCCAAAGGGCAACCTCTCGTCGTAAAAGTGGCGCTTTCGTCCGTGAGCGAAGACGGCGCGATCGCCAATATGAACGCCGAAGTGCCCACATTTGATTTCGATGCAATCCGCGCCAAGGCTGCAGCCGCTTGGACGAAGGAGTTCCAGAGGATCGACATCGCTGCTCCCCAGGAGATGCAGAGGAACTTCTACACGGCGATGTACCATGCGTTGATGTCGCCGAACCTGAGCATGGATGTCGACGGCAATTATCGCGGTCCGGATAATCAGGTTCACCATTCACCCGGCTTCAACTTTGTTTCGAACCTGAGTTTGTGGGATACCTATCGCGCGGAACAGCCACTGATGACGCTGCTTGAGCCGGAAGCGCGTACCAGCGATCTCGTGAACTCCATGCTTGCTTCAAGGGAAGAGAGCCCGTTCGGCATTCTGCCCATCTGGCAGGAGCAAGGCATTGAGACATGGTGCATGATTGGCTATCATGCCGTGCCCGAAATCGCCGATGCTTACATGAAAGGCATCCGCGGATTTGATGCAGGCAAAGCCCTCAAGGCCATGGTCGCCAGCGCAACCTATGGCCCGTATGGAAGCCTGGACCAGTACATGCGGCTCGGTTATGTGCCAGTGGACCACGATGATGAGGCGGCCTCAAAAACGGTGGAATATGCCTTCGACGACTGGACGATAGCCCGCATGGCCGGTACGTTGAAGAACTCTCAGATTGCCGACACTTTCACCAAACGAGCGTCGAATTGGCGCAACAACTTCAACATTAAAGACGGATTTGTAGAGCCGAGGCTGGCCAGTGGTGAGTATCGGGTTCCGTTCGATCCTGCCAGGGCGGGAGCCGGCAGTGGTTTCACTGAGGGCAATGCATGGCAGTACTCCTGGTATCAGCCGCAGGACGTGCAGGGGCTCATCGACCTGTTAGGTGGCAAGCAACAACTGATTGCCAGGCTCGATGCAATGTTCGATGCCAAGGTCGACCCGCATCAGTATGCCGATGTCGAGGACATCAGCGGCATGATCGGACAATATATCCACGGCAACGAGCCAAGCCATCACCTGGCCTACCTGTACGTCTACGCTGGTGCTCCGGTCCGCACACAGGAGCGTCTTCGCCAGATTGTAGCGTCGCAGTATCGGCCCACGCCTGACGGTCTGGTCGGCAACGACGATCTTGGGCAGATGTCTGCCTGGCTTATCTTCACCTCGTTGGGGTTCTACCCAGTCGCGCCTGGATCGAATGAGTATGTGATTGGCCGGCCGTTTGTAGACCAGGCCACACTGCACCTTCCGAATGGAAATACGTTCAAGGTTGTCGCTGAACAACTCAGTTCGGCGAACGCGTTCATCAAATCGGCCACTCTGAACGGCAAGCCACTCTCTCGCATGTTTCTCCGCCACGAAGAGATCATGCAGGGGGGTGAACTACGCTTTCAGATGAGCACCAAAGACGAAGCAACGTGGTCTGTGCAGAATCTCGACGTTCCTTATTCCATGACTCCGGCGCATTGAATGCGGGTTCATGTATACGATGAGACGAACTTCGGCTATCCAAGATTGTCTTGCCCATAGAAAGAGCCACTAAGGCTGATACCAATGTGGATCGAGTCTAGTTTCGATGGGAGAACGGTTATCGCGAGTGCTTCAACTCCAGTGCCCGCCGCCTTGCTCGCTAATGGGCATACAACTTTACCGAAATCAAATTCTCTCCCGTCGTACTTCGTGTCGAAAGGCAACTGGCCAAATTGCCGGTAGAGAATAAGGTGAAATGCGGGCTGGGATACAGCGGGCGGAAGAATTCAGCCTGTTGTACTGTGTACTGGTGGGCGAGAATTTGCGGTTCTATGTGGGAATCTATCGACAGTTCGAGTCTTGGCGTTAAGTTGCTTATAATAAATGATTTGTTGGCGGAGAGGGGGAGATTCGAACTCCCGATAGCCTTGCGACTATGTCTGATTTCGAGTCAGGTGCATTCAACCGGGCTCTGCCACCTCTCCGCTTTGTAAACCATTTTAAATCAAAAACATGAATTGAACCAGCCCGCCCGATTCAATCTCGGTTATCGACCCCTGCTGCTCAAAGGCCTTCTCTTTCAGTGTCGAACAGTCCAGCCAGCCGGAACAAAACTGCTGTTTCCAACTTTCCTCGATCATTTTACGACGAATCGAGTCAGTTCTTGTGCGCAGGCTTTCCCGCTGCATCTCCAGTCTACCGGCGAAGGGATCGCGGTGGCAATCTACCCCCCCGTTTCCTGGCGCTGGCCATTCCTGGAGCCGGAACATCACCAGCAGTCGTTCGTTGCGGAGAAACGTCTTGCCGCCCGCCGTGCGGGGCTTCTCGTAAACGCGCCGCCGGGGCACAAAATCCCCCTTCAAATAGGGCAGGGAACCAAGTTTCCATGTCCCGCCTTCCGTCACAGGTGCCAGGGCATCCCTTACATCGCTGTTAAAATCGCGATCCCCGGAATGCAAACCTCGGTATTCAGTGTTCTCATGGACCAAGTCTCCTGATTCATCCCTGGGCCGCCTCGCCTTGGCTCAACAGTAGATTGGGCCTCGCTGGCTCCGCGCGCGTATGCCATATGTACGACGCTTTCTGCAAATGCTCCACCCTATAAGGTCCATGAAAGCCGTCATGCTTCTGTTTGGCGCTGACGGCAAAGTCATCTCGGCAGGGTAACGCACCAGCGATGATTCAAGATCGTTTTCTGAGGTTACTCGCGCGGAGCTGAGAGTGACTATCAGAGCTCTCAACCAATCGCTCGTTAGAAAACGAGGGCTATAAACGCTGCTGATTTCAAACTTCCACGGCGCCCTGCAACGGCCTTTGCCCGCTGTGCAAGAACAGCCTACAACTTTGGTATACGGCTTTAGTAATTGCCCGTCGATTTTTACTTGAAACGCAGCGGGAGAGCGGTACAATTCAGACTAACTCCCGCCGAATCTGGCGATCCCGATTTGGCGGAAGTTTAGGCTTTTTCCCACTGCTATTGGGCCCCAGGCGAAAATTGGCGCGCAACTGTTTTTACCCCGCTTCATGTTGACCTGCAAGCCGTCATCTGCTGCGGAGATATAAATGACGCAACGCAAGATCGGAGAATTCGACCCATGCTGAGTGCAAATCTGTCTCCCGCCAGGTTCACAACCACCTTCTTCTCGATGGTGATGATCGCCGCCTTTGGACTTACGGCGCGCGCACAGGGATCGTCTGATTTATCGAAGACGCCTTACATGGACGATTGGACTCACCACCACATGGTCTTCTCCAATCCTGGCACCAAAGAAGACGCGGTGCGCAAGGGCAAGCTGGCAAACTGGCTGAGAGTCACCAGCGACACGCGCTACCAGATTCAGCAGGGCAAGCGGAGCCACAGCGACCGGCAGGTGGTCGCGGACAGGGGCAGGGGCGACGACTACTACCGCGATGCGCACGACGACCGGCACAAAGGCAAAGGGCATGGGGGAACAACGGCTCCGGGGATCGTCAAGGACTGGAGCGTGCCGATTGGCAGCAGCGCTTCGGCAAGTTTGGTCCTCACCATTGGGACTCCTAGTGCTTCCACGATTAGCAGCAGTTCGACGCTCACCCTCGACGGCATAACCTTCGATGCTGGCGCGCCAACGCCGGAAACGGCAACCATAGTATTCAGTTTCACCCGTCCAGCCACTGCTTCAGCGGTCACAATAGGCTCAATCGTATACACATTTTCTACGGCAACAATCAGTTCTGCCCCGGCTTCTGGCTGTACCGTTTACTCGGCCACTTTTGGCACAGGTGCCACAAGCCTCTATCAGGCAATCACCAACACTGGCACTCAAGGTGGTACCAACTATATGTGCGCGAGCGGATACACCGCTAACGCGGCAGTAACTGCCACTCATACCGGTGGTAGTAGCACGATCAACCTGACCGGCGTAACAGCGGGGCCAACGGGATTCACCCTTTCTACCTCGGGGACAACCAATCTTACTACTAATTCAACTGCCGGCACTTGGGGCGTGACCTCGGGCACGGCGAATCCACCAACGTTTGCTTACTTGACGGGCGCCACTACCTATGTAAGCTCGGCGACACTGGCTACGAATCTTGCAACGGCAATCAATGCCAACACAACGACAAGTGGCGACCTTTCGGCCGCAGCGAACGGAAGCAGCCTGACCCTTACTGCCAATGCAGGGTCGGCAGGAAATTCAATCACCGCCGCAGTTGCGAATTTTACGGCCGTGGCCGTGCCTGGTACTGGCACATTTAGCGGCGGCATAACCGCCACAGTGCAGCCGAACACCGCACCTGCCAAGTGGGGCGCAAGCCTGACTACTGCCGACTGCACTAACGACTTCGTCGTGTATCCCACAGGGCAGCCGGGCGCAGCGGGCGGTGCGAATATCATCGCCTACAACAAAATGTATACGACTGGTTGCTCGGGCACGGTGCCTTCGGTCTACTGGGCCTATAACACAGGTACCGGAACCACGGTAACGACATCCCCGATCATCTCTCCTGACGGAACGAAAGTGGCGTTTATCCAGTCCAATGGCACGAATGCGAGCCTGGTGATCGTCAAGTGGGCATCGGCTCCGGCAGATTCCTTGACAAGTCCTGAAACCCTGGGAACCTCGAACAATATTGCCACTTGTTCCGCGCCGTGCATGACCGTTACAAGTCTCAGCAGCGATGACACCTATTCGTCGCCATACTACGACCTGATAACCGACTCAATTTATGTGGGCGACGATAGTGGGTCCCTCGAAAAATTCACTGGAGTCTTTTACGGAACAGCCGTTACGACAATTGCGCCCGTTGCGCTTGGCCACACATACGCCCTGGCCTCGCCCGTTTATGACCCCACCTCTGGGTGCGTCTTTGTTGGCGACATTCAAGGTTATCTGTATAAGGCCAACTCTGGGTGGGCTGGTACGGTATGCACCAGCACTACTTTTTCCACTAAGGCTACCTCCGCGATACTCGGTAACGGGTCCGCGAATGCGGGAATCTTCGATGGCGTTCTCCTGGATTCCACGGCACAGACGGTGTATGCCTTCGTTACAGCTAGCGCAGTCATCAACAAGACGGGGACCTGTGCCTCTGGTAATAATTGCGTCGTCGAGTTTCCAACCAGCTTTGCGGCTGCAGCCTCTCCCAGCTATGTACAACCTTTGGGAGCTGGCGCCCTCAACTACAACCTCTATGACGGCACATTTGACAACGTGTACTACTCATCCACAGACGGGACTGGGAACCTCTACTCGGTTGGACCTAACAATATCAATACCGCCGCCGGGCTGTTGCGAATCCCCGTCTCCACTGGGGGCGTGCTTGGCGCCCCGGTTACAGCTGTTTCGGGGTTGACCACCACCAGCGGCAGTCGTACTCCTTGGCCTTCACCTGTCACCGAGTTCTGCAACGGAACCTGTGGCTCAGACGGGACGAAAACTACTAATGGTACCGACTATGTTTTCTTCAGCGTGTACCGCGGGGCTATTACCGGCGGACCTTCAAATTGCACCAATAGTAGCGGGAACGGCTGCATCTATTCCTATAACATCACCACCCCGGCTGCACCGGTCCTCGGTGGCGGCCATAATTATACAGCGCCTCCCAACCCAGGTTGCTGGGCAACGGGGGCTATTGTGATCGACAACTCGGCGACATTGACAGGCGCTTCCCAGATATACTTTGTCAATCTGAACGGTGCAGCAGCCGGCGGGCCGAATGGTTTGACCAGTAGCGCCTGCACCACCGGATCGGGAGTCACTCTGTATGCAATTCAGGCGACGCAGAGCAACCCATAAAGGTGCGGACGTTGATCGATTTTTCCTGCAAAACTGGCAGCCGAATAGCTGCCTGTTTTGCCCTTTAACCAGGAAGCCCAGGCAAGATAATATGAGGTCATGATGAGTCAATCGAAAGCGAAGAATGAGGTAACTCGGGCAGCGGATGACAAGCCAGCCGCCAGGAAGCCTTACCAGAAGCCCGAAGTGCGGTACGATCGCGTTTTCGAGACGATGGCCCTGTCATGTGGCAAGGTGCAGACGACCCAAAGGTCATGCCACTTCAACCGCAAGGCTTCGTGATCGCCGTCGTATGAGCATAGATACGCAGCGCCACGCCGCGTGTTGCGAACTCGTCCATGACGTGGTTCGCAGCACTGGTGAGGTTCGTCTCAGGGTTGTCGGCGCCAGTATGTTACCCGCTATCTGGCCTGGGGATGTGATCACCGTCCGCCACTGTGATCTGGCCCAGTTTCAACCGGGGCAGATTGCCCTGTATCGCCGTAACGGCAAGCTGACTGCCCACCGCATCCTGGAGTTGTCCACCGATCACCTGATCGCCCGCGGAGACTCCGTGCCCACTCTCGACCCTCCCGTACAATTCAGTGAAATTGTAGGGCGGGTGGTGTGCATCTCCCGCACTGGTCGGCCCGTTCGCCTCGAACAATCATCCTGGCAGCGTGTCGCTTCTTCGATGTTCCGAAGCTCAGATCTCCTGATGCGCGTCACGCTCTATTTTAGCCGGCGTTTGCGCCGTTCCTGGGATATGCAGACTTCTTGGACGAATCCATCGCCGATGCCGATTGAGAAGGGATGACGGACTCGAATTCCTCTGCCGTGAACAGCAGACCGGAACTGGCTCTCTTGCTCGCCATCGCCAGGGTCGAGTTGCTCCCCTCCCATAAGAGCGATCTGAGCGATCTACTCGCCGGCCCCCTGGATTGGGAGTATCTACTTTCCCTCGCTTATCGTCACAGTCTTGAGCCGCTGCTGTTTCTGCATCTCCATTCCATCTCTCCGAAGCCTGTGCCGGTAAGCGTGATGCAAACCCTGCGCGAGAACTGCAAGGTGATTGCCGGCCGCAACCTCATTCTTGCCTCCAGATTGAAGGGGATTTCCGCCCATCTGCGCGCGCGACAAGTTGAACACATCGTGTACAAGGGCCCACTGCTGGCTGAGACGTATTACGGAAACTGTACGCTTCGTGTCTTTCACGATCTCGATATCCTTGTGAAGCCGTCGCAGGTTACGGTCGCTCGTGACGCGCTCGCTGAAATTGGTTTCAGCGATAAGTACAACCTCAGCGCCGCGCAGCAGGCGGCCTCCTACCATTTCGGCTTCGAGCACCCGTTCACCGCGGCTGATAGAGTGGACTTGGATCTACATTGGCGTGTCGTCCAGAAGTTCAAGTCCCGTTCGCTGGACATGGATGGAATCTGGAAGCGCGTAATCAGTGCCCCTTTCCTGGGAGGCAAGGCGCCCACTTTCTGTCCAGAGGATCTATTGGTCGCGCTTTGT
>Ga0364860_10788_pt1 | contig 14742 bp, 14 predicted proteins | sample ExccelAu500001D4_FD_206916 | JGI IMG/M metagenome (GOLD analysis project Ga0364860, IMG submission 206916) | Enriched cells from Trout Bog Lake Hypolimnion, Wisconsin, USA - BchlTB.Aug20.5000.01 .D4 | ecosystem: Environmental > Aquatic > Freshwater > Lake > Hypolimnion/Profundal zone | place: USA... | reverse complement strand
ACGTAGAGGTTGCGACCATCGGAATCTGCGGTGACGTAGTCCATGCCGCCGTCGCCACCGACTTTGACGGTCTTGAGGACCTTATAGGGACCCGTCTGTGCGTTTGCGACTGAGGCGAGTGGAAGCAGAGCCGCTAGGGCGGCGAGTATGAGCAGTTTGCGTGACATAGAGTGCGTCTCCTGATGTTGCTATCAACTTTTGCAAGGCAAGCGCGATGTCTGGAATGAACATTTGCGCAGCCGACACCAAGTATAGGCCAACAACCTTAAGCGTGGGTGAAGCTGTGCAAGGGGGCATCCTAAACCCGGTTCCATTAACTGGAATCTTACCGAAGACGATAGATCTGTTCTGGATAGGGCCCAGGACCTCGGGAGCATCCAGTCGAGGCCCGGCGTCATCTATATGGGAGGAGTTCCCTTCATGCCGATTGCGATTGAGTTTTTCGTCGGCCATGCCTACGCGATTCTGTTTTTGTGGGTTCTGGTGGAACAGCTTGGCCTGCCAGCGCCGAGCATTCCGCTATTGCTTACGGCGGGCACGCTGAGCGCGACGCATCGCATGGTTGGGGGCTCGGCTGTACTGGCTGTGCTTGCTGCGTGCCTCATCTCGGACACGGTGTGGTTTGCGCTGGGGAAGAAGTTCGGCAGTCGCGTGGTGCGCGTTCTATGCCGGATGTCCCTGGAGTCGACGACCTGCGTGGCTCGCACGGAGGGATACTTTACACGTCGCGGGCCTGTGACTCTATTATTTGCAAAGTTTGTGCCTGGGCTGTCGACGGTAGCAGCGCCGATTGCGGGCCAGACTGGGATGCGCTATGCGCGTTTTCTGCTGTATGACCTGATGGGTTCGCTGCTCTGGTCGATTACGTTTTTGTCCGCTGGCTATTTTTTTGGAGATGTGGCAAGCCGAAGCCAGGGAGTCTTCGCGTTTCTGAGTCAATTTGCGGCCGTGGTATTTGGATTGATGGTAGCGGGATTCCTGGTATGGCGCGTGGTGAAGCAGAGGCGCTTTGTTACGCAGGTGCGCGGCATGCGATTGGAACCCGCAGAGTTGAAGGCGATGCTGGAGGAGGCGGCACTGGGTGGGAGTGCGCAGCCGTACATTGTGGATCTTCGTCATCCGTTGGACTACCTACCCGATCCGCGTGTGCTACCCGGTGCTGTGCGCATAGGGCCGAGCGAGGTGGCACACTATGCGGAACGAATTCCACGCGATCGCGACGTGATTCTCTACTGTACGTGCCCTTCGGAGGAGACCAGCGCGAAAGTCGCACTACAACTGCACCGGTTGGGCATTACGCGGGTGCGCCCACTGCGTGGCGGATTCGACGGATGGAAGGCGGCTGGCTATCCGTTGTTCGAATACGTTGAGAATACTGGGATTGCCGTATAGGACGCGATTGAAGCGGAGGGTTTGCTGGAATCGGCGTAAATCAGGAGTCAGCGGCTGGCGGCGAGAGTGATGTGGGCGGGTGTGGCTGGGGCGTAACTTTTGTAGACGCTGATGTGGAAGCAGGACTGCTGGAACTCCTCTTCCACGTCGATCTTGCCCTGATCGATCAGCGGCTGGAGATAAGCGCGCATCCAGGCGATCTCTGTGAGGGACAGGCCATGTTTGGCGATATCGACGGCCTGTCCAGTGAGGTGGGGCGAAGCGGTATCGCCGGTAGAGGGTGCGGCGTTCACGTTGCTGTGTTCGAGGCGCTGTTGGAACTGGACGGTGCGTACCGCAGAGTTGACCTGCAAGGGCATGTGAAAGCTGGCGTAATGATCGCTGGCGAGCGCGGCGAGGAATTCGGCGGTCCAGGGACGAGAGAAACGACGGTCCTCTGGTAGGCGGTCGTCAACACGAAGGGCCTCGTTCTGCGGCAGGGCAACGAGCTGATGCTGGCGGCGCAGGGCGAGCAGGTCGGCATCGTCACGCACCCGGTTCAGGCCATCGTGATCTGCCATCTGGTTCTGGTGGAGGAGGATATTGTGCGAACCGTAGAGCGGCTGGGGAACCATAAGGTGGCCATTGCTATCGTAGAGCGCAGAGACGCGGAGTGCGGGAAGAATGACAGGTGTCGCAGCCTCCTCTTCGATGGAAGGCAAGGTTTGCACTTCGTTGAGGGGACGGAGGACACCACCGACGTTGATGAGCGTAGTGGAGTTGTCGGAGTCCTGCTGATTGCCGGACAGGTCGAGCTGAGCGGAAGAATGCGAGGCTGCGGGTATGGATTGCTGCAGCTCGCGGGAGCGCATCCATGCGTGGACGCTGGCGCTGGATGCCTCTGGATCGGAGTGGTGCGGAGGCGTTTGCGAGTGACGCGAGATGCTACTGTGGGGCGCAGTTGGGCCAGCGTAACGCGAAAGATTAGCTGCGCTGAACTGCGGGGCTGTGCGTTGCCTGGCGTGGGTACGGAGGTGCGCATCCAGACGCGGGTTGGCGCGTCTGCGAGCGGAATGTTCTGGAGATAGATGCTGCGCGGGCTGAGAGACGAGGAGACGTCCTTCGCTGTGTCTGGAGATGGACCGTGTCGGCTTTGCGGCAAGCGACGGCGTACCGCTGAGTTGCAGGCAGGCCAGAGCGAACAGAAGGGCCGCGGGAGCGTTTGAGCGCATCGTTAATTTTTTGGAGGTGCGGAGGCACCAGAGCAACTTCTACCCTACTTGGAACGTAAACTTGCAGTAAGTGACCAGAGAGGTTCTGTGTACCGATCAGTTAATAGAGATGGGGAACAGGCAAGTTCCGTGGGCCAGGGTTTTCAATTATGCGAAAGAGTTTGAAGGAGGATGGATGCGGCGAGTACTTGCAGGTATTGGTGTGCTGACAGCGGTGACGCTGGTTGGTGGGATTCTGGTTGGGTCTGGGTTGCGAAGCGTGGCGGCGCAGGCGGATGCCAGTAAGCCGGCGTTTTATACGGAGAAAGTGCGACCTCTGCTACAGACTAACTGCGGCAAATGCCATTTTGATGTGAACCGAAAGGGCGGGCTGAGCCTGCAGACCAAGGCGACGACGATGAAGGGTGGTCGACATGGCGTAGCGATCGTACCGGGTGATCCTGCGAACAGCTTACTGGTAAAGCTGATCCGGCACGAAGGACCTGCAGAAGACCCGATGCCGATGCCGTCCAAGGCTCCCAAGATGAGCGATGCGGACATTGCCACGGTGGAGCAGTGGGTGAAGGCGGGCGCAGTGATGCCAGAGGATCCACCGGCGGCGCAGTAAAATCACGCATCTCAATCTGAGACAGGCAGCGGCAGGTATTCGCGCAGGTACGCGGCGCGATTGTCGCTGTCCTGTAACATTCGGGGGCTAGCGTGAGTGTATGCGGCTGAGCTTTGTGATACCTGCTTATAACGAAGAGACGTATCTTCCGGCGTGTCTGGAGTCTGTACTTGCGCAGACGAAGGATCTGGGGGATGCGGTGGAGATCATCGTAGTCAACAATGCGAGCAGCGACCGCACGCGGGAGGTTGCACTCAGCTACCCGGGCGTGCTGCTGGTGGACGAACCGCAGAAAGGGCTGACGTTTGCTCGGCAAGCGGGCTTTGCTGCCAGCACAGGCGAGCTGATTGCCAATGTGGATTCGGACTCGCGACTGACGCCCGGCTGGGTGCAGACGGTGCTGAAGGAGTTTGCCGCCGAGCCGAAGCTGGTGTCGCTGAGCGGGCCGTTTATCTACTACGATATGTCGCCCAGCCAGCGCTTCAGCGTGCAGCTCTTCTACCTGATTGCGTACCTGGTGTATGTGCTGAACCGATATATTCTGCGCGCTGGATCGATGGTGCAGGGGGGGAATTTTGTGCTGCGGCGCACGGCGCTGGAGCAGATCGGCGGCTTCAATACGGCGATCTCGTTTTACGGCGAAGACACGGACATAGCGCGGCGCATGAACGAGGTGGGTGAGGCGAAGTTCACGTTCGATTTGAAGATGTACTCGTCTGCTCGGCGGCTGAAGAAGGAAGGAACGCTGCGGATTGCGTGGCGGTATACGATCAACTACTTTTGGACGATCTGGGGGAAGACTCCGTATACGGCGGAGTACACCGACATCCGAGAACAGACGGACACAAAGGTGGCTGTGGCGGAGCATAAGAGCTAAATTTCTGCGATCGGATCGTTCTTCATGCGGCATGGGGTGAAGGTCTGGCTGACTCATGGGCAAAATTCGGGTAGATTGATGCCATGCAGGAACGACGGACATGGGGAGTCGATGGATGGAGATGAGGCAACTAGGCAATACGAATATGTGGCTGACGCCAATCGGATTTGGCGCATGGGCGATTGGCGGCGGAAACTGGGCGTTTGCCTGGGGCCCGCAGGATGATCATGCCTCCATTGCGGCCATTCGCAAGGCGATCGACCTCGGCGTCAACTGGATTGACACAGCGGCTGTCTACGGACTTGGTCACTCAGAGAGCATCGTTGGCCAAGCGGTGAAGCAATCCTCGGTTAAGCCATTCGTGTTTACTAAAAGCGGCATGGTTTGGGACGAGAAGCGTGGCATCCGACGCACGCTACTGGAGATTCGCCGCGAGGTGGACGACAGTCTGCGCCGACTTCAGTTGGATGTTATCGACCTGTACCAGATTCATTGGCCGGTTGAAGATCAGGACATTGAAGAGGGATGGACGGCGATGGCCGAGTTGAAGGACGCGGGCAAAGTGAGACACATTGGCGTATCGAATTTTTCGGTGGCGCAGATGGAACGTTGCCTGACTATTGCACCGATTGCGTCGTTACAGCCGCCTTACTCCCTGCTGAACCGAGCGGTGGAGGCGGAGGTTCTGCCGTTCTGCATGGATCGCGGAATCGGTGTGATCAACTACTCGCCGCAGGTTGCCGGCCTGCTGACGGGTGCGATGACCAAAGAGCGCGTTGCCAACCTGCCGGAGGACGATTTCCGGCGTAATGCAAAGCAGTTTCAGGAGCCTCTGCTGACACGCAATCTAGCTCTGGCAGATGTGCTGGGAAAGATTGGCGCGCGCCGCGGCGTCAGTGCCGGGGTGGTTGCGATTGCGTGGACACTGGCCAATCCTGGTATTACCGCAGCCATCGTTGGGGGACGCAGCCCGCAGCAGGTGGAGGGGGTGTGGCCAGCTGTGACGTATCGTCTTACGGGTGAAGAAATTCAGGAGATCCAGTCGTTTATGGACGCTAACCAGTAATTTGCGGTTCCTCTTCTGTTGGTAACGGTTTCGGTAAGGAGAGCTCGCAACGGATGTCGGAGGAGTGTTCTAAGGAGGATTGCCCAGCACTCCCAAAGGCCACCTGTTACTATTTCTCGTCGTTGCAACTTAAGTGTCATTGTGCGCGGAAGATGAGTGGCACAATGATCATGTAGCATAAACTTTGGTAACCAGAGTGCTACATGATGAGTTCATCTGGGTTGTCCAAAGGAGCAATTGTGGCTGATTGGCAAAGGCCTGACTCGAGGGATGCGGTACGGACAGCAGTGCGATTCCCATTGAGGCTTGCGCTGCATTTGAAGACGGAAGATGGAGTAGTGGAGGCGACGACACGCGATATCTCCTCCAACGGGCTGCTATTTGAAACAAAGGTTTTGCCGGACGTTGGCAATCGTATCGAATTCACCATGGACATGCCGTCGGAAGTCATGGGTTGGGCCAGCGATGTATCCATTCAGTGTACGGGCCGGGTTGTTCGTCATCAGCGAACAGGGAAAGAAACGATGGTGGCCGCGGTAATTGACGATTACACACTCAGGGTTTAAAACCATGGTCTCAACTCTCAATTCGGCAAAATCCACAGCCAACGGCGACAATCCGTCCAACAACAACGGGCTGGAACAGCCCAACGCGAACGGGCGGGAAGCGTCTAACACAACCACCGCAATCCGGGTTATTCTGGCCGACTCCCAGACCATCTACCGGGTTGGCATGAAGAAGGTTTTCGCGCTGGAAGACGATATCCGCGTGGTTGCGCAGGCTGAGTCGTTCGCCAATCTGCTGATTGCACTGGAACGCTATCCGACCGATGTTGTGGTGCTGGAAGGGCAACTGATTGCGGGCACAGTGAACGCCATTCCGGAGTTAGTGAAGCACAGTCCGGACGCAAAAATTATTGTTCAGGTTGTCGAGTCGGACGAAGACAACATCGTGGAGCTATATCGGCGCGGTGTGCGCGGTGTAGTGCCCCGCTCCATCTCGCCGGACCTGCTTATTAAATGCGTTCGCAAGATTGCCGATGGAGAGACCTGGATTGACAACCAGTCGATCAGCTGGGTGATTGAGGCCTATCGTTCGCAGGCCAGCTCTCTGACCAGTCCGCGCGTTCTGCCCAAGATCACAAAGAAAGAGATGGCTATCATCAGTTGCATTACACGCGGCATGCGCAATAAGGAGATCGCCTATCAGATTGGCACCACCGAACAGGTGATCAAGAACTACCTGCGCAAGGTGTATGACAAGCTGGGTGTGAGCGATCGTCTTGAGTTGGCTCTATATTGTCTGCACCACCAGTTGCTGAAGAACTATGTGCAGGAGCCTGAGATGATGCCAATGCCTCCGATGGCGCAGATGACTCCTCTGCGCGCGAAGATGTAAGCGTAGTCTTACATTGCCTCCGCAACTGCAAACTCCGCACAACCATGCAGAATGCTAAGATTCTGCGGTGACTTTAATCCAGCAGATACGCGCTCTGACTCCATCGCAGCGCAACACATTCTCTGCCTGCTTCCTGGGCTGGATGCTGGACTCCTTTGATTTTTTTTTACTCACTTTCTGCCTGACCACCATAGCCGTCAGCTTTCATACCAGCCGTAAGCAGGTGGAAGAGGCCATCTTCTGGACATTGGCGATGCGTCCTGTCGGCGCATTCCTGTTTGGCGCGATGGCGGAAAGATTCGGTCGCAGGCCCACCCTGATCGTCAACATTGTCGCGTTCTCGGCCTTCGAACTTGCCTCCGCGCTGGCTCCTACGCTGCACAGTTTTTTGGTATGCCGCGCTCTATTCGGCATTGCCATGGGCGGCGTGTGGGGAGTAGGCGCGGCACTGGCCCTGGAGAGCCTTTCCGCCGGCAATCGCGGCTTCTTCTCTGGCCTGTTGCAGGAGGGCTACGTCTGCGGCAACCTACTTGCCGCACTACTATTCGCCACGCTGTTTCCCCACCTGCACGGTTCCGGCATGTTGGCCAACTGGCGAGTATTTTTCATGATTGGCGCGCTACCCGCGCTGCTTGGTTTCTATCTGAACTACAAGGTGGAAGAATCGCCTGCATGGCTGGCTGCACGACGCGCCCATCGCCCCTCATCGCTGACGCCTGAGCGCATCGGCGAGCAAGTGCGAATCCTGTTCAGCTATCTCCCCATCTTTCTCTTTCTGATAGTGCTGATGAGCGCATTCACATCATTCAGTCATGGTACGCAGGACCTTTACCCCACATTTCTACAGCACGACATGCATCAAAGCCCGTCGCACACCGGTCTGATCGCAGCAGTTGGCAATATCGGGGCGCTGATTGGCGGAATGTGTTGCGGCACACTCTCAGAGAAGCTGGGCCGACGCAGGACGATTGTCTTCGCCGCGCTGCTTGCGATACCCATGGTCCCGCTGTGGGCCTGGTCCCACTCTGCTGTCATGCTTGCCTTGGGCGGCTTCCTGATCCAGTTCATGGTGCAGGGAGCGTGGGGCATCATACCTGCGCACCTGAACGAGCTTTCGCCCGGCCCGGTGCGCGCCATTCTACCCGGCTTCGCCTACCAGCTTGGCAATCTGCTGTCGTCGCGCAACCAGATATTCCAGCAGACCTTTGCCGACCGCCATAATGCGGGCTCATTGAACGTCGCGCTCTCTGGCACGGTAGTGATTGTTGCCATCATAGTTGCGATGGTCACGGCGCTTGGCCCCGAGGCCAGGGGAAACAAGCTTGCCGAACCTACGGTGCAGTAATCACAATGTAGCGGTCGGTCGTCTCCCAGCGCATGTGCAGTTCGGTGGATTTGGCCGTAGTGTTCTCAAAGCTGAGGCTCATCCCCTCCTGCGGCGCTGCCATCGGCTTGGCCATCATGGGAGTACGGCCCAGGTCCTTGCTCTGATCGTAGGTAAGACCCCACTGCCCGGTCTGGTTGTTGATGATCAATTGCCATGTATCCGCGCTGGGCAGCGTGTACAGAGTGTGCGTCCCCGCCGGAACCAGCAGCGTGCCAAACTTCAGCGGAACTGTGGTGATGATCGAGGTGGCGGGGTTCGCGCCCGTTCGCCATACCTTGCCATAGGGAACCAGTTCGCCCATGATCTTGCGCCCGCGCATCTGCGGCGAGTTGTACTTGATATTAATGCTGCCGCCTGCAACGCTAACGTTGGCAGTTGCGTCCGGACTGGGCAATGGGCCTGCTGCGGGCGCGCCACCCATCTGGGCAGTAAGCGCATTTGAAGCAATGGCCAGAAGCATGATAACAGCGACAGTGGTGAATAAACGGAAGCGAAGATGCGAACGATACTCTCTCATGGGTCTCTCTCTTGATGGTGATTGGCGGGTCAGCGCCGAGCGTTGTAAATCCTTGAGGCTGCTTCTATATATACTCCCGGCGAGGGTACTTTACCGAGGAAGGGAATTTGGGGAGGCTGGATTGGCGGCGGAATCGTTGCATTATGAGAGCGGGCAATTGCGCGAAGCAGGCATCTTATTTCAGACAGCAGGGTTTATACGATTGCCCTTGAGGCCTGGAAACTATGAATCGACTCGCCTATCGCCGTCTCATCTTCGCGTTTTGCCTGACAGTGGCCATGATGTCGATAGCCATGACCGCAGCTGCGCAATACTACCCGCCGCCGTCCTATCCGCCGCCGCCGCCGTCTTATCCGCCGCCGTCCTCGCCTCCCGCGCAGTACCCGCAGCGGCCAGATTACCCACCGTCCTCCGGGTCTCCGCAGGCATACCCGCGGTATAACAATCGCGCTAGCTACTTCTCGCCCTATCTAATGTTCAGTGCCGGCCACTACTCCGGCCTGGGAGTTGGCAATGGTACAGCCCCCACGCAAAGCGGGGGCATGACGGCCATGGGTGGCACCTTTGGTGGCTATGTCATATACCCATCGCCGGGACCGGTTCATCTTGGTATAGACGCACGACTTATTGTCGAGAACAGCGCTAACTCCACTGCCTACGGCAACAAGATCTTCGGCGGCCTTGTCGGCTTTCGTATCGACGGTTCCGACGCCCAACTCCCCGTCGTTCCCTACTTTCAATTTGAAGTAGGGGCCGTAGGCACCAACAACGGAACCAGCACCACGCGTTCGGGTTCCTTCGCCTATCAGGCTCAGTTTGGTGCAGACTTCCCGTTCGCGAACCAGCAGGTGGCCGCGAGGATTGAATATGGCACCGGCCAGCTTACTGGGATTGACAACACCAACCACACGCTGCAGACTTTTTCCGCGGGCATTGTCTTCCATGTGCGCTAGCAGACCAGCGTCCTAATGGGTTGTGGGGACCGTGGTCCAACGCTTCTTTTGTGCCGCTGCAATCTTTGCACGGGTGTCATCGCACTCCCGGCGATTGCTTCTTTGGTCTTTTGGTACTGGCTTTTGGCCACGGTGAGCGAGTAATTCCGAACGTCCGACCACCGTTCGCTGGTTCATAAGCTTCCCGCGGAACATCGGATCGACATGTGAGATCGCAGGAAGTCGGAAGAGTCGTTGTATGAGTTTGTGCGCGTTATCGGCAAGGACCATGGTTCTATTCGGTTCCTGTTGACGCAACGCGGCTATGCCAGCTCAGACGGTCGACGCAACACTTGCTTCGACCAATCGAATGCACATGATTATTCAGGCCGCTGAATTCAGTCGAAGAGTCCTCTCAGTTTAATTCACGAATAACGGGGTCTAGTAATAGCCAATCCAACCGATTCTCTTTTCTGTATGACCCTATACAGCTTGGCTCAACCTACTCGAGCGTTGGATAGTCCGGCCTTGGAGTGTCGGGCGGAGTGGGATAACTCTTGCTTCCGTCGTTTAACTCCAGTCGGAGGTAGTCCCAGACGACTCCAGTAGTAACGTCCCCCGCCGGAACTGTAAACGTCATCTCGTTCTCTCCCGCCTTCATCAGCGATGCGTCGAACTTCTGGATGTACTGGTTCCAAACGCCCTTATTCGTGTTGTAGCGAAGAGCGTTGGTGGCAACCGGTCGGATGGTTCCAACCTCTTGTCCGTTGACGCCAATGGCCAGGGTAGTTCCATCGGCACCAGCCAGCGCGATACGCAGGATTGCCGTACCCGTCGAGGCCTTTGGTCTGTTGAACTTCACCGTCCATGTGGTGGTGCGCCCGCGGCCCCACTGCGGCCATGGGTCAGCGTTGGTCGGCGGGATATTGACCCACCCAAAATGCTGGTTGTACGGGTCCTTCGCAGCAGGATTCAACCATCCGCTAGTCGTCGAGTGAGGCACCTCTTCAAAAAACCAGTCCTTGCGGTAGTCGCTCTTGCCAATGGTGTACGTAATGTCGTTGGGGAACAGCCCGCTATAGCGTAGACCCCAACCCCATAACCAATAGTTGGCTCCATCGCCTTTGAAGAACTTGTCGCCCGTGCGGTCCGGATAGCCAATCTCCCAGATCTGTTTGCCATAGCGAACCGGCTTCCAGTCGATCTTGCCCAAATCGATCTTCTTGCCCGCCTCTACTGTCACCTTCGCTGTCCGGTCGTACTCGCCCAACACTCCCTTGGCAAAGGCGCGCAACACATAAGTGCCAGGCAGAACATTGGAAATGCTGAATCGCCCATCCGCCGTACCGTCCACCCAGAACTCGTAGTAATTCCCATCGTGCGGCCAGGTGACAATATTGCCGTTCCCAGGTCGCAGTTGAAAACCGCTGCCGCTTCCTGCATAGTTTGGGTGCGTCAGTCCGACAGTCAGATTCGGCAGACTATTCGATGCAGCCTGCGGATCGTCCAGTACCAGTTGCCCGGTCACAGTGCCGCGTTCCGCCTTATGTGCGTAATCCATGCCCGTTAGCCAGTCAAAGGGCCATGCCGCCTTCACCGTCTTTGCCTTCACCATGGCGTCGGTCCACAAGGCGAGAGCATTGTCATGCCACACCTTTGGTACTGCCAGCGATCCGCCGCCGTAACTGGCCGTCACCTTGTCGAGTTCAGCCTGCGTCGGGTCCTTGGGGTGATCCAATGTGTTGAAGTAAACAAAAATCGGACCTACAACACGGTTCCAGTCTTCTCCTGCCGCGATGTCCGTGTTCGCTCCCCCGCCATAGTGGCCACTGGTCCAATAAATCTGAATTGTGTTGTTCGAGCCCCAGGCATAAGGGCCGTTCAAGTCCAGCTTCTCTGCGCCGCCCCCGATATATTCGGTGCTCGGGTTTATTACATAAACGCCAATGTGCTCTTTAGGACTGGAGAATCCCCACGCAGGATGCTGGTACATCACGCCACTGTAGGTGTACTTATGCTCAACCGAGTTTTTGTATAGTCCGCTCTTCAGAATTGTCTGCTCCGGCGCGTGAACCATGATTCCGGCGCGCATGTCTTCAGTCGCAGGCGTCAGCATGTTGCGGTCAGCATCCACAGAGAACCAGTTGAAGCTGGGATCGAGCTGGAGAATGAACTGGCTTTCTCCCACATGCGCGGCAGGATACGCGGCCGGATGCGAGAACTCCGCAGTGGCGTAAATGCCGCTCACTCCGCGTTCCATGGTGTAGCGAGTCTCAATATCCATGCCTCCGCCACGACCGCCGCCGCCGCCAGCTGAAGCATCAGGAGCGCCGCCGGGAGCGCCACCGCCGCGTGCGCCACGACCCCCACCTCCACCACCTGGAGCACTACCGCCGGGTGCGCCACGACCCCCACCTCCACCACCTAGAGCACCACCGCCGGGTGCGCCACGACCCCCACCTCCACCACCTAGAGCACCACCGCCTGGTGCGCTGCCACCGCCTGGATTGATGCCTTTAATGGCTACTTCTGCGCGGGCGCCGCCGTTCTTCGCTGGGTCGATCGTCACCGAGGCGGTCACCGTGCCCGACGGCATTTGTTCCCACGACGGGATCGGGCTGCCCGAAGGAGTCGGCGGCGAATGGAGATTATCCGACCCGCGCGAGATCGATGGGCGTAATGTTTCAACACCGTGATAGACCACCTGAAGCAAACTGCCGTTCTTCTTGACGATGGTGGCCTTGACGATGCCATTGTCCATGGTCCACGTGTCGCCGTTGTCAGTCAGAGTTACCGGATCGTTGACTGTCACCTTCGCGATCTTCGGCAGCACAACGCCGCCGGCCTTTGCAGGGGCGGCAGTGGAAGCCTTCGCGGCAGAGCCTGGCTGAACTTTGGCAGCCTGCTGCGCTACTGCTCCGGATGTCATAACTACTGCCAGGGAAAATAACGTGGAGAGGGCGAGAATCCTTGCTTGGGTCATAACGCCGGCCTTTCACTGCAAACCTTGGGGGTAGGACTTGGGTTGCTTGGCTGCAATTTCCTCGTCCATATTTGAATCGCGAGAATTGTACCCCTCCATATGGGTAATGCAAGACCATTCTTGAAATTGCTGCACAGCCGGTATGCCTGAAACAGTGTCTCCGATAGAGTGGCTGGCACGTTCTCCGTCCGGGTCAATTCACACCAAACGCAATGGACGGGAAGTTTGGGGTTACTTCTCGTGCAGATGTAATGAAGGCAAACGATATCAACCTACGGCTTTCTCGTTGCAAAGCAATCAAGGTAGCCAAGAGCACGGCTCTTCCTGGTTTTCATCGCAGAAGCATACCCGAAACTCCTCCGGCCTGTGCTGCGCAGTCCACTCGCGGCCGAGGACGAAGTACGGCTTGGCCCAGGCTTCGCTGTCAATTGCGTGCGGCGCAATCACCGAAACCGATCCGTTAGCCTCCGCAGGAAATCCCGTCCGCGGATCCATGATGTGGCTGTACACACGTCCCTCCACCCGGAAGAATTTCTCCGTGCTTCCAGAGGTGGAGAGCGACGAGTCCTTCAGAAATACCTCGTCTAGCGTGCGCTGTCTGTTATGCGGATCCTTGATCCGTACCCGCCAACCCCGTGGCTCATCCGGTGGCGCGCCCATTCCAAACAACGTGCTCTCCGACCCCGCCACCAAAGCAATCTCAACTCCCCGACGTCGCATAACGTCAACCATGCAATCCACGGCGTAGCCCTTGCCGATCCCGCCTGGATCCAGCTCCACTCCGACGCAGTCGAAGCGCACCGTCCGGCTTGCCGCGTCCAAGGCAACGTGCTCCCATCCCACGCTCGGCATCACATCCGCAACCTCAGCCTGGCTGGGCAACCGACCTGATCCTTTGTAGAAGCCCCAGAGCTTTATCAGCGGCCCCACCGCAATATCGAAGGCTCCTTCGCTCTCGTGGCTGACCACCATGCACTTCGCCAGCAGCTGAAATAGTTCCGGCGAAACCCGCACCGGCCCATCGGCTGCGTACCGGTTCACTTCGCTCCATTCGCTCTCCGCCCGGTAGTTGGAGAGCAGGGAATCGAGCCGCGCAACCTCGGCGAAGGCAGCGTCAATCGCTGCCCTCATCTCTGCCTGGTTGTTTCCGTAGAGGGCGATGGAGTAGGTCGAGCCCATGGCGTCGCAATGCTCCACCATCCGCAGCAACTCATTGTGACTCACGCCTTTTTTGCAGCCGCGGCTAGAATCTTGTCGCGCACCGCGCTGTAGCTGAACACCACCTGCGACACCGGGACGCCCAACACCTCATTCCGGCTCAAATCGCGCTGCCCAATTCCCAGGGTCTCCCCAATGTGCAGCATATTGTCTGCCGTGGCGAACGGCGCGCTTCCTTTGTCGGCCATGGGATCGAACCCCATCACAGTCATCGCCACCGCGTCGGTTGCCACGCAATTCGTCCCGGCAATCAGCACTCCGGGATTCACTGCTGCCTGCGGACGGCTTCCATAGTTCGTCTCTGCGCCGGTTGCGCTCTTCACCCCGTCGATGATAGCCAGATGCACTGGCCGCGCCGAACACAGCTCCGCGATGATGCGCGGAAGCCTGTATCCCGCATCCTTCGGCAGTGTCAGATCCATCTGCTGCGGCGCGCTCTTGGAGGGCGGGCGTGTTGCAAAATGAAACACGCCACCGCGTCCGCCGTGAGGTCGAATGCTCGGCTCGTCCACCCCTGCGCCCTGCCCATAGATAGTGGTCGGCGTTGACCCGTACACATTCTTCATCGATAGCGTAATTCCTGTCGCTGCGTGTTCTTTCATCTTGGCAAGTGACACAAACACATCGCAGTCCGCATACGAATGGTTCAGGTCGTACCCCGGGAAGATCAATCCCCCGCCCGGCACCATCAACCGCGAGTATGTCTTTCCTCGTCCCAGATGATCCGTGTTCTCAAACTCCACGTTCTTGGCCGCGCTCAGGATGTCCTGAGGCTTCCAGTTCATCGACAGCATCACCTCTTCCAGAGTCTCGCAGCTCGACCACGGACCTTCCACTACGCGTATCCGGCGCGCCCCAGCCACGCCCATCAGGTGGACCACTGCGCCAATCACCTTGGGATGCGTCCAGAAAGTCTCCTCCATTGGCGCGATCCCCAAGCGTTGCGACCGAACGCCGATCATATTGATCTTGATCGCAACCGTCTTTCCCTTCACCATTCGGTCCAGGCCGCCCAGTTGGTCGAACATCTTCGACAGGGTTGGCACCAGCTCCGGCCCATAGGTCATGCATCGCCCCACTGTCACCTTCGCGGTTGGCGCGTTCACAGCGGCACTGCCCCACGCCGGCCATGCAGGCAGGGTCAGCAGGGCGCC
>Ga0364860_10813_pt1 | contig 14917 bp, 9 predicted proteins | sample ExccelAu500001D4_FD_206916 | JGI IMG/M metagenome (GOLD analysis project Ga0364860, IMG submission 206916) | Enriched cells from Trout Bog Lake Hypolimnion, Wisconsin, USA - BchlTB.Aug20.5000.01 .D4 | ecosystem: Environmental > Aquatic > Freshwater > Lake > Hypolimnion/Profundal zone | place: USA... | reverse complement strand
TTAAAAAACTGAACCTGAGCGGAGGCGATTATAAAAACCTGCCGGGAAGTATTCAGAACCTGAAGGGGCTTGAAGTGCTTGTTTTGAAGGATAATAATTTTACAACCCTGCCGGATTCGTTTGTTTTACTGAAGAAGCTGCGCGTGCTGAACGTTGAGCACAATGCTTACTTATATGATGATGATGTTTATGACCGGATTAAAAACCTTGGGGTTGAGGAGCTTAACTTTGCGAACAGCGGTTTATCGGAACTGAATAATAAAATAGGACAGGTAAGGAGTTTAAAGAACCTTGATATTTCAGGTAATGATATCAGAGTTTTGCCTGTTTCGTTTAGCCAGTTGAGCCAGCTTGAAAAAATTAATTTAAGCAGGAACCAGAATTTAAAGGCAGTGGAAGTGTTTACAACGCTTTCGCAAATAGCTTCTATAACTGAATTGCGGGCGCAGGAATGCAGCATGGATAATATTCCACTGGAAATTGGAAAGCTCAGTAACATCCGCGTTCTGGATTTGAAGGCCAACAGGTTAACATCACTGCCACTTACATTTGGCAACCTCACCAATCTTGAATACCTGGACCTGGGGTATTTTGAGATGGGTACACGGATGAATAAAATAAGTGACCTGGGGCCTGATTTCGGACATCTGAAGAAATTGAAATACCTGAACCTGGCGGGTAATGTACTGGTAACTTTGCCTGAGGGTTTTTCGGGATTGACCCAACTTACTGAATTAAATCTGGGGCTAAATAAGTTGCCCGGTCTTCCAATTTCTGTTACCCAACTTGTGCAACTTATCAAACTGGATTTGAGCCTGAATGATTTGACTGTGATACCGGCACAGGTAGCCAACCTGCAGAACCTGGAGGAGTTGCACCTGGATGGTAATTTCTTTAATAAACCTGACAAGAAGCTGAAGAACCTGCCCAATGAAATTTGCCAGATGAAGAACCTGAAAATACTTACGCTGAAAGATAATGTGATTGAGCAATTGCCCGATTGCATCAGTAATTTGACAAAACTTGAAAAGCTGGATTTGCGTGATAATTTGCTGAGCGCTTTGCCTGCTTCATTTACGCAACTGAGAAACCTGAAATGGCTGGACTTAAAGGCCAATGACATGACTGCATTACCCCCGGATTTTGCAGGCCTTGAACAGCTGAAGGAGTTGAATTTGTCAATGAACCTGAAGCTTGATTTTGGTGTTGAGAAGTTGAAGCTAATGAAGATGACACACCTGGAGTTTTTGGAACTGAGCTACAATAATATTACCAAGGAGCAGATAACCCCGTTGCGCGAAGCGCTGCCAAATTGTAAGGTGATTAACTGGGATTATAAGAATTAGCGTATAGTGGCGAAGAAATTTACCACTAAGGCACTAAGAACACTGAGAAGCACTAAGGTTTTCCTAAAAACTATTGTGAGGTCTGACGCAAATCCCAGATAAAAGCGCCGTCGGTGTTGACGTCGTAGTAGTTGATGTTGAGGTTGGAGCAGTCTTTTTTCCAGCGTTTGCGGGCGGAGGGTTTGCAGGATGAATCGAAAACTACTTCATCAAAATCTATTGACTTTTTGAGGATGGGAATGGAGGCTTTTATGTTTCCTGAAAGGATAACCAAATCGGGTTTCAGTTTAATTTTGGTGCCGTAATAACTGAAAGCGGTCAGTGAATCAATCAATAATATTTTTTTGCCTTCGAATAGTATTAGCCTGCCTTGCCGGATTTGCCGGGAGTATATTGGAGAGCCAGATTCTGTGGAGCTACCTGTAACCGGTATTTGCCGTGTAATGCCACTTTGCCACCAGTGGGGATAGATATTGAACTGCATATTACTTTGGTTGTTGTATAAGGCGGAATCTATATCGTAATACGAGGTTTTGCCGGAAATAAAGGCGACTGCCTTTTGTTTGGGTACAGCGTAAACAACCACTTCTTTTTGCGCGGTGTGTTCAAACTTTTTGAAAGAACTGAGCGTGCATAATACTAAAATGACTGCCAGTGCTGAGATGGCTATTTTGTTTTTCCGCTCTTCGGTAAGCCAGCAGAACAGGAAAATGAGCAGGTAGAGTAATATCACTTCAGTTACCGAAATGCACAGACCTTTGGTGAGTGCGAAGGAGAGTGAATCTATCCAGAAAATGAATTTGTTGAGGGCAACGAGGATGGTATTGAAAAGCCAGCCTGTGACGTAGTTAAGGTAAGGAATATGAGCGACAGCAAATAATGCAGTGCCGGCAAACAGAAGCAGGTTTCCCAGCGGTATAACGACCATGTTGGAAAGAAGAAAGAGATTGGGGAACTGGTAGAAATAGAACAGGCACAAAGGCAAGGTGGCGATTTGTGCGGCAAGGGAGGCTGCAATGAGCTGCCAGCAAAAATCGAGCAATTTGAAAGTGAACCATTTTGAATCGGACCTAACAAGTGTAAGTAGCCGGCGGGTCCAGTTTGTATGTTGTTTGAAATTGGGGTGTTGCGGGATGGGTATTGCAATAAGGTTAGCGATTTTAGGCTGTAAATAAATAAGCCCGAATACTGCGAGGTAACTTAATTGAAAGCCAACATCGGTTATTATAAACGGGTTCCACAAGAGGAGGAGAACGGCGCTGCCGGAAACAATGTTATAACTGTTTGCATTTTTAGTAAAAACATAGCCCAGCTGAAAAAGTGTAAACATCATGGCTGAACGTAGTACCGGAGGACTTAGACCGGTAAGGCAGGCATAAAACCACATGAAGCTGATGATGAGAGCTGCCTTGAACACGAGCAGTTTTTGCCCGCGTTTATTCATCCAGGTAAGTAAGAAGTTGAGCATAAAGAACATAACGCTTACATGTAGCCCGCTGACGCTGAGTACATGCACGGCCCCGGAGCTTGCATAAGCGCGCATGATATCGGCATTGATATAATCCCGGTAGCCGAGCATGATGGCAGTGGCTACGCCGAAATCGTTTTTGTCTTTTACATATCTTGCAATTACCGACAGAAAATTATTGCGTAGTTTATAGATAGCTGATAAAATTGAGTTTCCCCGGTTACGGGCGATGAGGGCCCAGTCTTTAGAAGTTACAAATGCACGGTGATAAATGTTATGATAAGATTGGTATGTTTTGTAATTGAATTCGTAGGGGTTTTGGGGCCTTTGGGTGGTATCAACTTTTGAGGTTATAAGTAGTTCATCGCCATAGGCGAGTGTTTCGCAAACAGAATCTCTTAAAAAATCAAGCTGGATATTGCCGGTGGTAGTAAAGTGACCATCGTTGTTATTCACCTCTTCTACTTCGGCATATACCGTTATTGTTTTGTTGTGCAGAACAGGTGGGTCTGTTACCTGTACCGCGAGCACGTTTTTATCGGATAAAAACCGGGCAAAATGGCCGGGGTAGTTTTTTTGGGTATAAAACCAGGTAAGTAAAAATGTAAATGATATAACCGAAACGATGATGGCTATGCCATTAACAGTTCTTACCCGGTAGGCCAGGGTTACATTCTTAATCCTGCCAATAACAAGGACTGCAAGCAGGGAAGAAAGGAACAGGAATGCGGCAGGGAAAAGCGTTAATGGGGACGAGGACAGTTGCCTGGCTACAATGAGCTGTAGTCCAACACCGGTTATTACCGGTATTGCAAGCCGCAGGAGGGGGATCCGGCTCCAGAATGATCTCATGAATGCTAATTTGAAATTGCTGTTTAAATTTAGAAGAATTTCAGTTTCTTTTGAGTATGCTTTCGCACATCAACATTTATAACCTCATTTTTATTGACATCGAGACGGTGCCGCAGTTTGGGTCGTTTGGCCAGCTGAGCGACGCTATGAAGGAGTTATGGGCCATTAAACATGCCACTTTGAAAATAGATGCTGAGACAGCTGAAGAGGGATATTTAAAAAGGGCAGGGGTATATGCAGAGTTTGCGAAAGTTGTTTGTGTATCGGTGGGGTTTTTCAGGATGGATAAGGATAGCAGGCAGAGGACTTTCAGGGTGAAGTCAATTTCAGGCGATGATGAAAAAGTGTTGCTGGATGAGTTGTTGAAAATGGTTGCGAAGAGCTTTCCGGATGCGGAGCGGTTTCATTTTTGCGGACATAACATCAGGGAGTTTGACCTTCCTTTTATTTGCCGTCGCTTACTGATTAACGGTTTTGAATTGCCGGAGATGTTTGATTTTTCGGGCAAACGACCGTGGGAGATGCTGGATGTAGATACCATGCAGCTTTGGAAATTCGGCGACCATAAGAATTTTACCTCGCTTAAATTATTAAGCGCGATTCTGGATATACCTACGCCCAAGGATGATATTGACGGTAAAGATGTTTGCAGGGTTTATTGGCAGGAAAAGGGGCTTGCACGCATAGTTGAGTATTGCCAGAAGGATGTGGTGACTGTGGGGCGTTTGTTACTGAGGTTTAAGGGCGATAAAGAGTTGTTGAGGGATGAGGATGTGGTGGTGGTGAAATAAGAGAACGCGGACTTTAGTTTGATTATTCGTCCTCCTGGGCCGAGGCTTTCCTCCCTCTTCGCCCCATCCAGAGCGGGACATACCTAATTTTTCTTCGCTGCGCTGGAAAAATTAGGTGAGGAGGAGCTTAAAATATAGTAAAGGTAAAGTTGATTTATGCAAATCCCCCTTGCAGGATATTTTTATGATTTGGTTGAGTTGTTTTATCCGAATGTTTGTTTGGCCTGTTCGGAGAAATTAATGAAGGGAGAAGCTGTGCTTTGTCACGTATGCCGAAGGCAATTACCGGTGGGTGAATACTGGAACGATGCAGAAAACCCGATGGCCAAAAGATTTTGGGGGAGGGTGGAGGTGCAGGGCGTTGCCGCATTATTTAAATTTCAGAAAGACGGTGATGTGCAGCAGCTTTTGCACCAGCTTAAATATTATGGCAGGCAGGATGCGGGTGAGTTTATAGGAAAGATGATGGGTAGCCTGATGCTTCAACCCGGCTCTGTGATTAAAGAAGTTGATATTATAGTACCGGTGCCTTTGCATTGGACAAGAATGCGCAGCAGGGGATATAACCAGTGCGATTCGATAGCGAAGGGGATTTCGGAAACAATACAGGTACCATGGGCCGCCGATGCGCTTGAAAGGGTTCAGGAAAATATTACACAGACCGGTAAGAACCGCTTTGACCGCTGGTATAATGTGGCTGAAATTTTTGCCGTCAGGGACGCGGAACAATTGAAAAATAAACATGTATTACTGGTAGATGATGTTATGACCACCGGTGCAACTGCAGAGGCTTGCCTGCAGAAGATTGCTGCGGTTGAGGGTGTGCGTGTTAGCTTTGTGGCCGCTGCAACCGCGAGGTAATCTCTTTTGAACTGTCAGGGCTAAAAAAACCTGCAATTAGAGACCTTTTTGCAGCAAATATTGTGGACTGTATATGTAAGACCTGAAGTTACTTTTTATTACAAGTTCCAGCCTTTTAATCACCTTATTATTATTGATAACGGTCATTTTTTGCCAGTTAAGCCCTGTGGTGATATTGTTGGCTTAAATGTAGTTTTCTAAATTGGGTATGTAAGATATCCTTTAACTGGGCTTGCCCACCCTATCCTATTCCCTCATTTTTGTGTCGGCTAAGAAATGATAACAACTAAACTATACATTATGAAAACTTTTTTTAAAACCCTCTTTTTTGTTTTACTGGCCTTCGGCGGGCTACGCGGCTACGCTCAATGCAGTACGCCGAGTTTTTCGTACAGCATAGCACCTGGTGGCCAGGTGACGTTTCAGAATTCTTCATCCTATTTCGACAGCCTTTCGCAGGGCTATACCTTTTTATGGAAGTTTGGTGATGGCGATTCCCTTCAAAGCAATAATGCTACTGTTACGCATAGCTACGCGGCCAACGGATGGTATACTGTATACCTGAACGTAACCAACACGGCATTGGGATGTAACCAAACCCAAAGTGATATTCTTTTTGTGAACAGGTGCCACCCGGCGGCGCAGTTTAATGCGTTTAATGATGGTTTAGGCCTTTATGATTTTGTGCCTGCAAACCAGGTGACGCTACCTGTATTTACCTACGCATGGAATTTTGGTGACGGGGGAGTTTCAACCAGTGATTCGTTATTTCATCAATACACTGCATCCGGTAATTACACCGTAACGCTGATTGCCACATCGTCTTTGCTGGGTTGTGCCGACACTTCTACTGTCAACCTCCATGTTAGTACCTGCGGTTTTCCTTTGGCAATTGATACTACGATTACAGGACAGTCGCCGGTTCAGATTACGTTTCAGTCTTCGGTGCAGGGCGCTACGGACCTTTATGTATGGACTTTCGACAACAACGCTCCGGTTACAGCCGGTGGTGCAGTTTCAAATTCATACGTAAATGCGGGCAATTATAATGTAAGCCTTACAGAAACTGATACCCTGACAGGTTGCGTAGGTACAGCAAGTATCAGCTTTGTAGTAAGCGGTTCATGCGCTTTACCTTCGCCGGCCTTTTCTTCCAGCTTTGCCGGCGGCGGTATAGCGACGTTTACGCAAACCGGTTACAACTGGGATACAACCTCAAACGGCGGATTAACCTATATCTGGCGCTTTGGAGATGGAGACACTGCGCAAAACAGCGCATACCAGGTAAACCATACTTATACTGCCAACGGAACCTATACTGTTTCGCTTGAAATATTGAACTCGAGCCTGGGTTGCGATACCATATTCAGCCAGACTTTGGTTGTGAACAGATGTTACCCTGCAGGGCAATTTACAGAAGAGCTGGATGGTTTTGGATGGTATGGTTTTGTTGCATCGGTGCAACAAAACCTTCCGGTATTTACGTACCAATGGAGTTTTGGTGATGGCGGCACAGCAGCTTCAAATGCACCAACACACACCTACACTGCCAGTGGAACTTACCCTGTTACCTTGATAGCGACATCTTCGATACTTGGCTGTGCCGATACATCAACGGTAAACCTCCAGGTTAATTTGTGTAGCCTGAGCGTTGCGATTGATACTGCCATACTTTCGTACGGACCGGTTAATATGCAGTTTACCCCATCGCCACAGGATGCAGGTTATACCTACTCATGGAGTTTCAGCGACGGCGGAACCAGCACCGGAGCCACAGCAACGCATGCTTACACTGCCGGCGGTACTTATACTGTAAATTTATCGGTAAGCGATGCAACAAACGGGTGTTCAACAACAAGCACTTTATCTTTCCAGATAAATAATGTATGCGGTTTAACTGCTGGTTTTAACAACTGGGGCAACGGACTTACCCAGGAGTTTGATGTATATAATTACGATTCGCTTTCGGCTACCGTTGCCAGCTGTACATGGTCTTTTCCGGGTGCAACGCCTTCAACAGCCAGCGGACTTAATGTAAGCGGAATAACATATCCTGCAATTGGCACTTATTCTGCCTGTGCCTATATAGTATCAACCGGTGGTTGTGTGGATACCGTTTGCTCATCATTCAATATTACTTCAGCAACGTATGCCATTTCGGGTACTGCAAGTAAAAGCGGCGGCTCGGGTTTTGCCGGGGTTGTTTATCTGATATTGCAGGACTCTATTGGTCACCTTACTTTAATTGATTCAGCAGTTTCGAATATTGATACAGCCGGTGTGTTTAGCTATTACTTCCCCGGTTTACCGGTTGATACTTACTATGTAAAAGCTGCGCTTAACACGCTTGATGCGGACTATGCAAATTACCTGCCTACTTATTATGGAAACGTGCTTAACTGGGGTAATGCAACGCCCGTGGTTATAAGCAACAGCGACGTAAGTAATATTGATATTTCGCTTATTGCCGGCACAAATCCCGGCGGCCCCGGATTTGTGGGCGGCTATGTAAGCCAGGGAGCGGGTTTGATTATTGGCAATGCGGGCAACAGCAATGCGAAATCATTAGGCGACCCTATAGCTAATGTGCAGGTAAATCTTTTAACCAGCGGCAACCAGGCAGTAGCCTATACTTATACCGACGCCAACGGTCGTTACCATTTTGCAAACCTTGCACTTGGCAGCTACAAAATTTATGTTGAGCAATTGAACAAGGTACCTAACCCGCTTGACTTTACGCTGACTTCCGAGAACCCGGTTGACAGCGGTGCTAATATGAGTGTAAACAGCCATGGCACAACAGGTATCGGTAATATCAACGGTATGCAGATTATGGAAGTTTATCCTAACCCGGTTGTAAGTTCACTACAGCTGCAGCTCAGCAGCCAGCAATCAGCTAATGCTACTTTGAAGGTAACAGATATATCAGGCAGAACCTGCGTTGAACAGGAATTGAAACTGATTGCAGGAGAGAATACGGCTGAGGTTGATATGACAGCTTTGGCACCGGGTGTTTACCTGATGATGTTGGAGTCGGGCGGACAGCAGGTTACTTATAAAATTGTAAAAGCAAAATAGTATTGAGTATATAGTATTAAGTATTTAGACAATACAATTTGCCTTACGGCAAATACCTTTTCCTTTCCTTTTTCCTTTTGTGTGTGACCGGGCTGCCTGATAGTGCAGCCCGGTTTTTTTATGCCATTGTTGGAACTATGATTAGCGTGGATGAGGTGGGAAGTCAGAGCGGCTTATGTTAATGGCGCTATTCCGGTTCAACTATCCACCATTGGTTGCCCCAGCTATCCTGGAAGCCGGCGGTGTAGCCGTATTCCTGCCTGGCGGGTGGGGTAAGTGATGTTGCGCCGTTTGTTATGGCCTTTTTGTACGTTTCATCTACCGATGGAATGTAAACAAACATGCCGGCCGGCCTGGGTGCAAACTGTTCGGTGGAGTCGGCGAACATGATAAGGCCATCGCCTACTTTTAATTCGCCGTGCATAATTAAATTTTCTGTGCGTGGTACTATCAGTTGTTCTGTGGCGCCGAATACATTCTTCATAAACACAACAAAAGCACTGGCATCTGTAATGATAAGATAAGGCATGATGGGGAAGTAATGTTGGGGGATATTCATGACGTTTGTTTTTAGAAGAGCGGATGTTTTTACTATCGAAAATACAAAGTAATTTACGACAAGGTAACTTTGGCCGGCCTGGGATTAACAAGCCACAGGAGAGCTAAGAATACGGTAACACCGAAAACACCAAAAGCGGCTTCGGTGTTAAGCATGCCGCCCGGGCCCTGAATAGTTACTATACCTAATACCGAACCATGATGTGCATAAGCCCAGCCATCAATAAGGGTCATGTAGTAAATGGGGGCGTTTGAGAGGGATGCGTAAACTGTAAATTTTGTGGCTGCTGCACCTTTGCCGATTGCTTCAAAAACAAATGCGGTAAAGCCGGCGTAGGATAAACCAAGAAGGAAAGCATAGAGCGAGGTCCAGATGACATACATTAGTTCGGTGTGCGGGGTATATGCCATAAAGACGGCGCATAAGGCCATCAGTAAGCCGAATATGGTATAGGCCAGCTGCCTGTCCATCCGGTCGCAAATCCATCCGCCGAAGAGGCAGCCGGCGGCGGTAATAAATCCGCTCATTACACCGGTTACAAAAGCAACAGTATCTGCACCGGCGTGCCAATTGCCTGCAACTGCCGACCACAGGTTTGAAGCGGCACCTGTGCCCAGCGGAAGAAAACATAATATCATGGCCAGGATGCCCATGCGCGTTTTCATGGTGTCCCAAATATCGACAAAGAGATTTTTTAAGGTTGCGGATACTTTTTCGGCTTGTACGGTTGAAGGCGGTTCGTTTACAAAAAATAATGCCAGAGTGCAAAGCAGGCATGCAAGAGCAAGTACCACCGGCGATATCCATGGAATGGAATAATGCTGTGCCAGCCAAAGGCCGGCGCCTCCTCCTACACCAGAGCCGCCGAGGTTACCGGCCTGAAGAAAACCCCCTACGCGGCCTTTAAGATGGTGCGGTGTATCATGTGCAGCAAGGCCGTTGGTAGCTGTGCCTAAAAATGAAACTGCCACGTTTGCCGCCACAACGATTATAGTAAGTAACGGAAGGCTTGATGGCTTTACAGGTAAAAGCCCGGTGGCCGCTATACATGCAGCGCTTATGACGGATGAGAGTATATACCACTTTTTAAGTGAAAGTGTTGCATCAACCAGGGGAGCCCACAGAAATTTTATAACCTGCGGCAACAAGCTTGCGCCTACTAACGCAGCTACTGCTTCGACAGAGATGCCGGCTTTGGTAAAAAGATAACCCAGTGCAACTGTTACATATCCTGAAACTACGCCGAAAGGGAGCACCAGTATCAGAAATACTGACGGGTGTGCCGGTCGGGCATCGGCAGGGGCATCCAGGTTTCTAATCATTTGTTGAGAGCTTTGGGTTTTTGAGCTTGATTATAAAATTGATAATATGAATGAAGGTAATTTTTTTTTGACAACTGCCTGGTGTCATTGAAAGCATGAAAAACTCACCGGGTTTTGGCACGTATGCGGCTGAGCGTTTCGCGGGTTACACCAAGGTAGGAGGCCAGTTGTGAAAGAGAAATACGCTGCAGCAATTGCGGATTGTTTTTTTCGATGTGGTGGTAGCGCTCGGTGGGGGTGTACATTTTAAAAAGGTTGCTATGCTCTTCAGACGCCAAAAGTACCTGAATGGCCAGCCTGCGCACAAACAATGAAATTGCCGGATGCGATTTATGCCTTGCGGCAATTGCATTTAAATCAAAAATCCAGACCGAAGTTGGCTCGCCGGCTTCGATGATAAGTTCGGATGGTTTTCTGCTTTTAAAGCTTTTTAAATTACTTGTAAACTGACCTTCGAATGTGAAATTAAGGTTGATGGGAACGCCGTTTTTATTATACCAGGTGCGCAGGTGGCCTTTTTCTACGAGGTAGAAAGAGCGGCACAATTCGCCTTCTTTTAGCAGGGCTTCACCTTTTTTTAGTTTCCTGGCCGCTGCGCAGTCAGCCAATAATTTAATATCCTCTTCAGGTTGGTCTGAAATCTGTTTTATTGCCGCCAGAAGTGTTTTTTGTTGCATACCTGTATAGGTGGAGGTGCAAATATCCTGATTTAAGCCAGAATTATTGTTTATAACAATAGGGCAGGTCAATATTTGGTGCGCAATGTCACCGTGCGCCTTGGCGGAGGTCATTCATGAGCACGGGATGTAACCGTAAGTTTACAGTGCGAATTTTAAATCAATCCTAAAAAAAATGTCATGAAAAAAGTAATAAAAAACCTGTCGCCAGCAAAAATATGCCTGATCATAGCCACCATAGCTTTGGTTACGTGCGGGTCTTCGTGCAAAAAATCTACCGAAACAAATAGTGCGAATTTTACCGGTACCTATGTTGGTACCCTTGTTGCGTCATTCGTTACAGAAGGTGATACGGTAGTTATAACGCAGGGAAGCACATCAGGCTCGGTGATAATGAATTCGAAAACTGCGCGCGGCTCAACCTATACGATTAACGGAACGGTAAATGGCAATAGCTTAAATATCCCTTCACAGCAGGTGTACGTGGCTTCGTTGGGTTCTACCTATACAACTATAGGCAGCGGCAGCCTTAGCGGAAACACCCTTACTATCAGCTATTCATTTTCGGGTAACGGGTTGACCTTTACAGGAACGAAGCAGTAATTTTACCTGATTAAGGTGATGGCACCTTTGTAAGGTTGCGGGGTTACGTTATTAAGCCAAACGATTGTTAGCTGATAAACATAAACCCCGGCCGGGGCAGGCTTACCTTTAAAGGTTCCATCCCAGGCAAAGTTGATATCATTGCTTTCAAATACTTTTTCTCCCTGGCGGTCGTAAACCATTACCTGTAACATTTTCATGGCCGGTTTGTTTCCGAAAACCTGCCACTGGTCGTTATTGCCGTCGTTGTTGGGCGTAAAAACGTTCGGCACAAAAACTTCGTAATCCGGTAATACTTCTACTGAGGTTGTGGCGCGGGTTTCGCAACCATTGGTATCACTTATCATAACACTATAAGCAGCTGAATAATTGCCGTTGAAGATTGCCGAATCACAATCGGCGCAGACCAGCCCCTCAGTTGGCGACCAGGTATAACTCAGCGGACCACTTTGATTGGTATAGGCAGTGAGGGTTATTGTTTTACCTAATTTAACTGAAGCGGCTGCGGGCGTGATATATGCCTGGAACCAATCAGGCTCAGAATTAACTATCAGCTGGGTGCTGATGATGCTGTCGCAATTATTGACGGTGTTGAGTTTAGTAATAAAGGAGCCGCCACCGGTAACAGTTGAGCCATCGGGCAGGACATAAGTTTGTTTTCCGTAAATGGTATCTGTTACACTTTGGTTATAGGTTGGATTAACCTGCAGCAGGGTTGTAATTAAGCTATCGCAGCTATTGATGGAACTAAGATGCGTATTATAAGCGCCGGTAGTGCTTGCGGGGCTGCCATCGGGTAAAGTATATGTTTGGCCGTTACAGATGGCAGCTGTAACAGAATCGTGGTAGGTAGGGTGAACGGTGAGCAGCAGGGTAATGTTTGAATCGCATCCGCTTATGCTGGTGTAATTAACTGTGTAATAACCAGCGGTAGTGTAGCTGTTGCTTAGAAATGAATAACTGTTACCCTGGCAAATGCCTGCGGTAATTGTATCATTATACACCGGATAGAAAACAAGGTGCACTGTAACCACGCTATCGCAACCATTAACCGATTGCAATGTGTTTGGATAATAACCAGGTTGAGCATAGCTATTGCCGTTGTAGCTGTAACTACCACCCGGGCAAATAGCTGCACTGATGGTATCGCTGTATACAGGGAAGAAAATCAGATGCACTGTAACCACACTATCGCATTGATTAACCGTTTGCAGCGTGTTGGGATAGTACCCCTGTTGTGAGTAGTTGCTACCGTTGTAACTGTAACTGCTGCCGGGACAAACAATTGCCATGAAGGTATCGGTATACACCGGATAAAAAATGAGGTGCAGGGTAACAACACTATCGCAGTGATTAACGGTTTGCAAGGTATTGGGGTAGTAACCGGGTTGCGTGTAGCTGTTACCATTGTAAGTATAACTACTGCCCACGCAAATGTTTTGTGTAATGGTATCGCTGTAAACAGGGTTAACGGATATGATGAGTGTAATAACCGAATCGCAGCCATTGATGGTTTGATAATTCAGCGTATAGCTGCCGGCGGCTGTGTAGCTATTACCGGCAAAAGTGTAGCTGGCCCCCTGGCATATAGTTGCATTAACGGTATCGGAATAAACCGGGTTTACGGTGAGGATAAGATTGACCGTGGAGTCGCATCCATTTACAGTGGAGTAATTAAAAGTGTATGTGCCGGCTGTGGTGTAGGTATTGCCTTGAAACATGTAGCTGTTGCCCTGGCAGATGCTTGCCATCGTTGTATCGTTATAAACAGGATATGTGGTTAGGTGCAGCGTGAGGAGGCTATCGCAGCCATTAACCGTTTGGTATGCATTGGTATAGTTACCAGCCTGCGTGTAGGCATTACCGTTAAAGGTATAACTGCCGCCGGGGCAGATGCTTTGATATGTGGTGTCGTTATAAGCCGGAAGCAAATGAACGGTGAAACTATCGCTGGCTGTGCAGTTATTGGCATCGGTACCGGTTACGTAATAAGTAGTAGTAGCCAGCGGGTTTGCAATGGCAACGGCTCCGGTTGTTGTATTTAAACTGGTTGATTGCGCCCAGGTGTAATTAACGGCACCTGCTGCATGTAGCGTATCAGGGCTACCGGGGCAAACCGGTGGTATAGCAAAGGTTTGGCAGTTGGTGTCAATTACTCCGAAAGCTATGTTACAATAGTTTTCGCTTACCAGGTAGTTAAAGGATATACAGGTGAATGTGCCGGGGAACTGGATAATAGTATAGCCTTCGGTACCCACAAAAGTTGTGTCGTTAGGATAGGCCATACCCGGGCCGGCCCAAATTACAACATACGGGGCCGATGTTACTACCGGAACCGTGGTATTGCCGTTGCCTATACTTGACAGCGCAATTTGCGGGTTGACCACCGGTTGGCTAAAGCAAAAAGTAAATAGCCCGGCTAAAACATTACTAAGGGCCGTATTATTGATGGGCACATTGTATTGGGTTGGAAAAAGGTTTCCGGCAAACATGCCAGCTGTGGTGGATAGTCCACCTGTTGGTTTGGTAACAGTAACGCTTAACTGAGATGAAATTACTGCGGTGCCGCCCGTGGGAGTTACAGTTGACCAGGACGCCCAATCGAGCTGAGTAGAATCGCAGAGAGGGTTAAGGCGGCCAACAATGCGAACGAAGTTTGTGGGGCATTGGGCTATGGCAGAACAGCCAGCAATAAGCTGTAATACAAGAAGTAAGATTTTTAAATGCCCGTTTGCTTGCCGGTGAGGGATATGCATTTAAAGGGGGTAGTTTCTGGTTGAATAAACTTGTGTCATTTGCAATGTAATGATTTTTTGACTGGATTGGGAAAAGGTTTTTTGAAATTGGTAAAATGGTTTTTACCTGTTTTCTTTGCAGATATTCTTTCACCCTTAATGTCATTAACTTAGGGAAATTAACCACTAAGGCACTAAGAACACTTAGAACCACTAAGAAATTAGAAGAAATGCTTAACCAATTTTAATTTGATCATGCAACAGTTGGATGTTTTCTTTGAGTATTATTACGGATTAGTTCAAAAGAGATCTTAGTGCAACTTAGTGTCCTTAGTGCCTTAGTGGTTAATTTCTCTTGTATTTATTCGTTAATTTAATTATATTGTGTTTCACCCTTAATGCATAAGAAGCTTATGAGAAAAATATTTTCACTGATGGTATTTGCTGTGCTTTGCGGAAGTGCTTTTAGCCAGCTGAGTTGTGACCCGGTATTGTGGCCGCATGTTTACAAGCCTGAGCGCTTGCAGGGTGATAAAAAGTGCACCACTGTTAAGGGAACAGTTAGAATGGTAAAGGCTGAACAGGATGGCAGTTTTACGGTGCAGATAAAGCTGGACCCGGGCCA
>Ga0364860_10810_pt1 | contig 14983 bp, 15 predicted proteins | sample ExccelAu500001D4_FD_206916 | JGI IMG/M metagenome (GOLD analysis project Ga0364860, IMG submission 206916) | Enriched cells from Trout Bog Lake Hypolimnion, Wisconsin, USA - BchlTB.Aug20.5000.01 .D4 | ecosystem: Environmental > Aquatic > Freshwater > Lake > Hypolimnion/Profundal zone | place: USA... | reverse complement strand
TTCCGGTTTCTCGGGTCTGGCTGCGGCCGCAGTTGTTGGAGCTGCAGGCAAGCAGGTAATTGTATTTGAGAAAAATGATATGGTGGGTGGCAGAGCGAGGCATTTTGAATCCAATGGCTTTTTGTTTGATATGGGGCCAAGCTGGTATTGGATGCCTGATGTTTTTGAGAAGTTTTACAATCTTTTTGATCATACTGCATCAGATTTCTATGATCTTAAAAAACTGGACCCTGGTTTCAGGGTTATTTTCGACAAAGCAGAGGCCATTGATATCCCGGCAGATTTTGAAGCACTTTGCAGCCTGTTTGAAAGTATTGAAACTGGAAGTGCTGATAAACTCAGAATGTTTATAACAAATGCCGAATACAAATACCATGTCGGAATAAACGATCTGGTATACAAGCCAGGAAATTCAATTCTGGAATTTATGCGATTACGATTGGTTCGGGATGCTTTTAAATTACAGCTGTTTACTTCATTTAGCTCGTATGTGAGAAAATATTTTAAAGATCCACGATTGATTTCAATTTTGGAGTTCCCGGTTTTATTTCTCGGGGCAAGACCAAAAGATACACCTGCTTTATACAGCCTTATGAATTATGCTGAACTTAAACAGGGGACCTTTTACCCAATGGGCGGTTTTGGAAAGGTTGTGAATGCGTTTCGTACCATTGCTGAAAATGCAGGGGTGGAAATCAATACTTCACAAAATGTTGAATCGCTTCGGATCAAGTCTGGAACAGTGAATTGGATTATAGCAAATGGTACGGGTTATAATATAGACGCTGTAATAGCATCAGGTGATTATCATCATGTTGAATCTTCTTTACTGAATCCCAAATATCGTTCATATTCCGATAAATACTGGGAGGAAAAAACATTTGCACCCTCCTGTTTGATATTTTATCTTGGAGTTAATAAAAAACTTCATCATCTTTCGCACCACAATCTATTTTTTGATGAAGATATGAATGCCCATGCCGATGAGATATATATAAATAAGAAATGGCCAGAAAAGCCTTTGTTTTATGTTTGCTGTCCTTCTAAAACGGATCCTGCTGTGGCTCCGCCAGGTATGGAAAACCTGTTTATCCTGATGCCCATAGCTATAGGACTTGAAGACAAAGACGAAACAAGAGCGTATTATTTTGATCTGATCATGAACAGACTATCAGCCTATGTTAAAGAAGACGTCAAATCTCATATTATTTATAAGAAAAGTTATTCAGTTTCCGATTTCAAAACCGATTATAATGCATTCAAAGGCAATGCATATGGGCTGGCCAATACATTATTTCAGACAGCAGTTTTTAAACCAAAAATCAAAAGTAAAAAAGTTAAAAATCTTTTTTATGCCGGGCAGTTAACCGCACCAGGCCCCGGTGTGCCTCCTTCAATTATATCGGGGCAGGTTGCGGCTTCTCAACTTTTAAAATATCTAAAAAGCTGAATTATGAAACAAATTTATGACAAGGTATCGTCAGATTTCAGCAGGATGGTAACACGAGCCTACAGTACTAGTTTTTCATTGAGCATCAATTTTTTGCAAAGAAAATTTCATAATCCGATATATGCTATCTATGGCTTTGTACGGATCAGTGATGAAATAGTCGATAGTTTTCATGAATATAACAAAAGAGATCTGCTTCAAAAACTAAGAAACGATACAAAAGAGGCTATTGCACAAAAAATCAGTATAAACCCGGTTTTAAATTCGTTTCAATGGGCGGTTCATAAATATAATATAGAATGGGAGTTGATCGATACATTCCTCAATAGCATGGAAATGGATCTGGAGCAAAGGCAATATGATGCAAAATCCTATAATCAATATATCCTTGGATCGGCAGAAGTTGTAGGATTAATGTGCCTGAGGGTTTTTACTGAAAACGATGAAAAATTATATGAAACGCTCAAGCCTTTTGCAATGAAACTGGGTGCTGCTTTTCAGAAAGTTAATTTCCTGCGCGATCTGAAAGATGATTACCAGGGATTGGGACGTACATATTTTCCGGAGGTTGATTTTAAAAGTTTTACCAGCACCGAAAAAGAAAAAATTCAGGAAGAAATTGAATCCGATTTTAAATCAGCGTTGATTGGCATAAAAAAATTACCGGCAAGTTCAAAAAGAGGGGTTTATCTTGCATATTACTATTACAGAAAATTATTCAGAAAGATAAAGAATACCCCGCCTGAAAAAGTAATGAACACGAGAATAAGAATACCGGATTATATCAAACTGGGAATCATGTTTAAATGTATGATCAGAACTCAAACGAATTTTTTATAATTTAAGCTGAATGCTAACTATTAAAACCCCGCACAAATGAAAGAACAGGTAATTCTTGTTGATAAGCATGACCGCCCCTTAGGCATTATGGCCAAATTAGAGGCACATCAGAAAGGACTATTACATCGTGCTTTTTCTGTTTTTGTTTTTAATTCTAATGGAGAGTTGCTTTTGCAGCAACGGGCTGATAATAAATATCATTCTTCCGGATTATGGTCTAATACCTGCTGCAGCCACCCATTCCCGGGAGAAATAGTAGGAATGGCCGCCGCCAGGAGATTGAAAGAGGAAATGGGAATTATTTGCCCACTTAAACCTGCGTTTAGTTTTGTATATCACGCTGATCTGGATTCAGGGCTTATAGAAAATGAATTTGATCATGTCTTTTTCGGCTATTCTGATCAACTTCCGCAAATCAATAAGTCTGAAGTTAAGAATTACAGGTATATCAATGTTTACGAACTTGCCAAAGAATTGAACGCGCACCCGGAAAAATATACAGTTTGGCTTAAAAAGTGCATTAATGAAGTCGTTTTAAACTTTGAGGCGTCGGGTCCTGATTTTAATTTAAGTTTGGAAAAGCAAAATCTGATCTCAAAATGACATCAATTTTTTCAATTTTTCTGGTTGTACTGGTATCATTTATCTGCATGGAAGCTGTAGCCTGGCTTGCGCATAAATATATAATGCATGGATTAGGTTGGTTCCTTCATGCCGATCATCATCTTAAAGAAAGTGAAGGCTTTTTTGAAAAAAATGATTCATTCTTTCTCATCTTCGCTATTCCGGGAATTTTGTGCTTTTATTTTGGAATGCAGAACGGTTATAATTATTTATTCTGGATGGGCCTGGGAATAACGTTATATGGTCTGGCCTATTTTTTAGTGCATGATATATTTATTCATCAGCGATTTAAATTATTCAGGAATGCAGATTCGTTTTACCTAAAGGCCATAAGAAGAGCACATAAAATGCATCATAAGCATCTGGGTAAACATGATGGAGAATCTTTCGGCATGCTGTGGGTGAGTCTGAGGTATTTCAGAGATGCACTCAAATAAACGCTCAGATGAAATTTCTTTATCTTATAATTGATGCCGGTACAGTTATCATTCCATTTATTTTTTCATTTCATCCGAAACTTGCTTTCTACCGTTACTGGAAATATGCCTGGCCGGCTATATTAATTTCTGCCCTGGTATTTATTTTATGGGACATTTATTTTACACATATAGGAGTCTGGGGTTTTACGCCGGCTTACCTGATTGGGAATTATGTTTCTGATATTCCAATAGAAGAAGTATTATTCTTTATCTGCATTCCTTATGCCTGTCTGTTTACATATCATTGTCTGGGCATTTTGATAAAAAAAGATGTCTTTAAGGGTCTTGATCCATTTATTTCAGGAATTATGGCCGCATATCTTTTTGCAGCTGCTGTATTTAATATGAGCAGGTTATACACTTCTGTTACTTTTCTTTCTCTCTCTATTCTTGTCCTTTTATTGCAATTTCTTCTTAAAATAAAATGGATAAGTCGTTTTTATTTTTCTTATCTGATTCTTATTATTCCCTTTGCCATCGTAAATGGAATACTTACAGGTACCGGGCTTGAGAAACCTATAGTCTGGTATAACAATGCTCAAAACCTGGGAATAAGACTGGGGACTATACCTTTTGAAGACATTTTTTATGGGATGCTGCTGGTCCTGCTTAATGTGAGTATTTTCGAATACCTGAAAGCAATAAAGCATTCAAATACAATATATAATTAGCGATGTCAATTATTTAATGACAATGCCATTTACAAAGTACATATCTATTTCACCTTTGTTTTTAGCTTCAATTTTGCCACGGTATTCGCAAATGAATTCATTTTTAACCAGTTCATATGTAGCTCCGGTAATATTTATTCTACCTGGTTCAGAATATTGTTCCATCCTGGCTGCGGTATTCACTGTGTCTCCCCAGATATCATAGGCGTATTTTTTTACCCCAACAATACCTGCAACTACTGGTCCGGTATTTATCCCGATTCTAATTTCGAATTTATTAGGATTCTGGGTCATGAAACTATTTATTTCTAATGCAGCCATTACTACCCGATGGGCATGCTCTTTTTGCTCAACAGGCAACCCACACACTGTTAGATAGGCATCTCCAATTGTTTTTATTTTTTCAAGCCCATATTTTTCAACTATCTCATCAAATGCCTTAAAATTATCATGAATTACCGCGACCAGTTCCTTAGGATTCATGTGCTCGCTGATACCTGTAAAGTTAACAAAGTCTGTAAATAAGACTGTTACGTGATTATACAATCGAGCTTCAGATTTTCCGGTTTCTTTCAGCTCTACTGCAACTTCTTCCGGCAGAATATTAAGGAGCAGTTCATCTGATTTTTTCCATCCTGCTTCTGCCTGCATTAATGCACTCTTTAACAGGAGCCGGTTGAGGTAATTTCTCTTTAATACCCCATACCTGAAAATAGCCACAAGATAGGCGCTTATTGCTGCGATTATCAAGGGTGTAAAAACCTCCTTTTGAAAAAATAAAAACCAGGGCTGGTGACAGCTCATATGAAAGCCGATGGCGTATAAAGTAAACTGAACAAAAAAATTAAAAGCCATAATTCCGGGGCGTAGTATGGTTAAAAACGCCATCGGTATGAGTGCCGTTATCTCGTTCAGTAAATAAAACTTATTGTTATCACAAACGGGCCAATAGGCATGATCTATAAATAAAGAATACCCAATGATGCAAAACAATATTTCATGGCTGTATTTAAAAACCAGGAATAGGATAAGTGAAATAAGAACGACACCTGAAGGCATCAATCGCATAAAAGCCCATAGCCCCGGATTTTCGAAGGGTAATTTGCTTTCCTGAACCATGGCCATTGGATGACCCAGAATTAAAAATACAGATGCCCAGATCACATATTGCCTTCCAAGAACCTTGTATTCTGCCTTCCATTCTTTATCAATATCAATATTGATGATCTTATTCCCCTCAAACTTAAACGGGTCTAATATGCGGTTTATATTGATCATTTATTTGGGAAAAACGGGTAAACTTTTTCGTTCATAAATTGCTGGATGGAACTTCTCAATTTGGTATCCTTAATTTGATCCACCATGTAATTATAATCGTCCCGGATATCGATACCATAGCCCGGGGAAGCAACTTCGCCTGCTTCTGCTGTCCATACAGAGTGTATGGTAAAGCCAAAAGACAGTTCCGGGTGATTAAGTTTGCATACCGGTCCGGGGTTTAAATTTGCTGCATCAAATATCCATATCTCCGGATTATAGGTAATCTCATTGTTTCCGGTCATTTCGCCACAAATAACAGTAGTAAAAATGTAGCCATTTTTGCCATCTGCTATAGTCAGGCTTTTTTCTTTTTTGGGTGCAAATTGCAATGACCAGTAATAATAGTTTTCCGGAAACGTAAAATGATCCGTCGCTGTCATCGAACTGGTTTCAATGCATTCCAGTACAAAGTTTGCTCCCTTTGCAGTAAATGCTTCCATTTCTTCTGCAGAATAAGTCCTGTTTCTTTTTGGGTCTTTGTAAAGGTCATAAATAAACTCAGTAAGCCATTTACGATGCAAACCATATGCCTGCCAATACATATAATCGATGTTTGCTACATTGGTATCCGAACTGAGCATATTGTTGTATGTATACAATCCTACAGCCCAGGTATGTGCCCCCGGGTCTTTCTGGTCAAGGTCTCCGGTGAGTTCAAGGAATACAGATTCCGGTTCGAGTTGGCCTGTATCGGCATTGAGAATAATCTTGCCTATTTTACTGATATCCACTTCGCCAATCGATATCAACCCGAGAAATTCTTCATCCATGGGTATTTCCGGTTCTATTTGCCTTGTATCATAAGTCCGGAGCCATTCGGCAGGGCAGGCACTGCAATTATGTGCTGCATACAGGGTTATTTTATTTCCGGGGTTTTCATAGTTTGCAGAAAAATGCACGGTCTCTTCCGGCAATACTGCTTTTACCGCCTTTACATTTGTTACACCCGGTATCAGATCAGCTCTTTTTACAATATAAAAACTGCTATAGTCGTTCATGGGGTCTGTAAGCAGTTCCCTTACAATTTTATCAATAAATGGATCGTTCGTAAAAGGGAAATTCATAATGCCGTCAAGCGAAAACTTAAAATTTGTATCCCCTAAAATCAGGTAATCTTTTGACAGCGAGATCTGGTGCATATTGTGCTGGATAAGAATACCTTCTCCGTTTTCATCTACTATTTTCCACTTCTGCAGTTCTTTGGTTCCGTTCCACTTTACCACATAAACATCATCATGATTGCTGATATGTGTGTAATACCATTTCCCGAAAAGCCGCTTTATAAAATTCATGAATTTCCTGAACCAGCCCTTATCTGTATTTCTGTTTTTCATTTTGGATGATCCAAAAAAACTACGGATTCTTTTCCGTTGTTCTTCCTTGCTCAGGATTTTAATGTCATCCATGAGCTTCTCCAATTCCGATTTGAACCAATCCAGATCTTCGAACAATAACTTAAAAATGTTTGTTGATCCCATCAGTCCTTCATTGTCTTTGGTAAAATTAACAGTGAATAATTCTTCGGTATCCGGATCAAAAACCGGGTGTGCCGATGATAAAATCATTGGAAAAGGTTGCACCAGCATGGGCGGCAGGCCCGAATGCCAGATTTTGTTTTCACCGATAGGTGTGATCATCGATAATTTTTCAGGATCGATCTCATAGGGCCTTCCGGCATCAAAATTGGCAAGCAAACGATATTGATTGTCTTTTTTAAAGCGGACCGGGGTTATGGCTGTATTTAATTGGTTTCGTGTGCCCAGCGTTGAAGAGAGCCTGGCAAGCCCCCTGCTTTCAAAGTGAAAATCATAATAGGGATTATCAGCTTTGGTGTTATATGCTGTGGCAAGGTCTGCATAATAACAGGGCGTTTTCATGATCCCTGTTTTTACTCTTATTTTGCCTGATTGGGTAAGATCCAGGCGGTACACCTTTCCATCACCGTTCAGGATGGGTGAAGCATATTCCTGGTTCTCGGTACCATCAGGGTTGTATTGCGGATAGGGAAGTCCATCTGAATTGACAGTCCCAGCGGCTGAGTTGATGAATATAAAACCGCAGAGATCATCAGGTATGGCACCTTCTTTTACATTGAGTTCTACATCAATTTCTTTTCGGGTGGTAGTTGAGAAATGTCTGATAGCCATGGATCTTTATTTTAGGTTTTTTAATCATGACGCAGGTATCCTTCATTGAAATTGAAAGCAATCGTTAAAATAAATCAATCACGGGTTCTGAATCCATGACAAATCTATAAGAAATTAGTTCACAGACAAAAAATTAATTTGAAATGAGCCAGCAGATAGTTAAATTGTCTATTTATGTACTGAAAGATGGGTCTTTAAAAGGTCTTTTGCATAATAATCCGCAGTCAACCTGATATAATCCTGTGTATAGGTTTTATCATTATTGTAAATGATTATTTCCGATGAACTGATATCTTTATCATATTTTGCAAAACCCAGCACGCTGCGGACAGGTTCCTGATTTTCTTCGCTTTTGACATCCAGACGGTCAAATAACAGGAATCCGTTTTTGGCTGCCTGTACCAGGAATGTTTTAACAGCCTTGTATGGAATGATGAGATAAAAACTTCCATTTTTATGCATCAACCGTGAAGCCTGAAATAATAATTCCTCAAAACCCAGGGTGTTCAATGACCTGGAATGACTTCTTTCTCTGTATTTGGATGACTCATTATCAGCCTTCATATTATGTTCAAAATAGGGAGGGTTAGAAATGATCAGATCGTACTTTTCAGCATTCTCCGGTTCAAAATCCTGAATGGAAGTATGAAATATTTTTATCCTGTTTTTCCAGGAACTGTTATCCAAATTTTCTTTGGCCTGGCGAAATGAACTTTCGTCAATTTCCACAGCATCAATATTTGCTTTCGTCTTTTGTGCCAGCATCAATGCCAGTACCCCCGTACCTGTTCCAATATCAAGAATCTGCGATGATCCGCGCGCTGTTATTTCCCCCACATAGGCGCCCAGTATCATGGCATCTGTACCCACCTTCATCGCAGTTTTATCCTGATGGATGATAAAATGTTTGAATATAAAATTGCTTTGGGGCATTTTTCAGTATGGAGGCGAATTTAAGCTAATCTATCAACCGGTGTGTTTACTATTTTAAATCCTAATCCAAAATCATATTATCAATTGACTGACATTATATTTTTAATTGTTGCAGCACTGGAAATTGGTACCTGACATTCAAATAAATAATAAATATCACGAAAATATCACAGGCATCCATGAATATTTACCCGCATGTGGAAGATCTTCTGCTTATGCCAGTTTTTCAAAACACTGAAACTGTGTGCAGGTATTCCTTTCTCACCTTTAAATAAAATACGCAAAAAATCGTATTTCCTGACTTCACATACCACTTTACTTTTGTCTCAAATAATATAAAACAAAAACTATGAAAAATTTCAAACTTGTATTTTGTTTAGCTGCAATTACTTTACTTACATGTACAAAGGGACATGCGCAAACTTCTTATAGTTGTACTTATCGCCAGTACTGCAACTGGAACGAAACCGATAAAAAATTCGATAATTGTACGGGTTATGAAGAAAATTCACTGTTTGTAATGAATGCCGCTGAAACGATGTTTACCCATACAATCGAGTCCATGAAATCCACTTATTATGTTACTACAAAAGAATATGATAAGGAGCATGATGTTTATACCTACGATGTTACAAGCGACGTCGGTAATAAATATTATTATGTTTTTGACCCCAAAAACAAGCAGGTACGGGCGGTATATGTTAACAAGGATGGCAAGACCATGGAAATTGTGTTTACTGTAAAGGCCATTTTCTGATATCTGAGAAGTTCCTGCTGATTGCTGCAGCTATTTATCTGTGGGCTTCTGGATTGCAAATCCCGACCAGCGTCGGGCCCTTGTTGGTATTGTCACCAGCAAGTCTATTTGGTTTCAGATTCCAATAAATTATTGGCTGTAAATCATAATCATTTTCAGTTCGCTTTTCCCAATTTCGATCCTCTTATTTCCCCGACAATTGTTTCAATTGCTGCAGATAAGCGGGATTTACCTGAAAACCATATGACTGGGCATGAAGCGCGTCTTTAAAGGCGTTATCATAGTCCTTTTTCCCAAAATATCCCAATGATCGATTATAATATCCCTGACCTGATCTGGGATTTAAGCGTAATAATTCATTGAAATCATTCAGCCCCTGATCATATTTTTTATTATTGATCATGGCTATTCCCCTATTCAGATAGGCATCTGCAAATTGGGGCTGTACTTTAATAGCCTGGTTATAATCAGCAATAGCCTCTTCATAATGATTTCGCTTATAGTTTTATTATATCCCCGGTCATTATAAGCTTCCGGTGCTTTGGGATCTATTTTAATTGCGGAATCAAAATCTGCCGCTGCTTTATCATATTTTCCCTGTGCCATATACAATATACCCCTCGATTCATAGGGTCTGATACTATTTGAGTCCAAGGAAATTGCTTTGTTCAGATCAGAAAAAGCGAGCTCTGTTTTCCCCTCCATGCGGTATAGTTCCCCTCTGTTGGTATATGATTTTCCAAAATTTGGGTTCAATTCAATTTGCTTGTTAAAATATGGAAGCGCCTCATCAAGTTTTCCTTGTTGCTGCAGCATAAAACCAAGGTTGTTATAATCAACCGGTGCTTTGGGATTTAATTCGAGCGCTTTTTTAAATTCAATAGCGGCAAGGTCATATTTTCCCTGTTTTTCGTAAATATTTCCCAATTGGGAATAGGGTCCTGCTGAAGGGGGGCCAAGTTCTATGGCTTTTGTTAATTCAGGCAATGCTTCATCGTATTTTTCCTGAAAAAATAAAAAACTACCCAGATTGGCATAGGCCCGTGAAAGTTCAGGCTGTTTTTTAATTTCATCGCGCCAGAGTGTTTCGCTGTCTTTCCACACTCCGCATCTTGTATTGGTATTGATGCCTAGATATATAAACCATACCAGTACTATTAATGAAATAACCGGTTTAGCAGATTTCCCCAAAGAAGGCAGGCCGCTCATGGCATTGGAATACAGGGAGCCTGCAATAAAGAACAATCCAAAATAAGAAATATATGAATACCTTTCGGCAATGATGGCGGTACCTACCGGCAATAATTGGATCAAAAGAAATATGCAGGATGCATAAAACAAAAATCCAAAGACAACATCTTTATTCTTTCTGGCAAAACGGTAAATAACAAACAATAACGAAACTATTATGATGGGATATATATACCAGATTGCAGTCAATTGGTCGTTCGGTTTTACGGGATAAGGATAAAAATTGCATAGATCAGCAGGTAGTATAAATTTTGCGATATAGGCCAGAAAAGCATAGGATGCAAAAAATATTCGGTTAAAGATTGGGACCATCTGATCGGTTGATATACTGTCAGAACTTTGCTGTGCTTTTATGGAAATAATGCCGAAAATGATGGAAAGAATAAGCATGGGAATTTTTTCGGTCAGACTCCGGATTTTCAGAGGCCTCTTAAGATAATAATCGATAAGAAGACAGCTTAGGGGTAGGGTAACGGCAATACCTTTGGAAAGCAATGATAAGAGAAACATGATCAGGCACAAGCCATAAAACAGGATATTATTCTTTTTTGCAGTGCAATAATAATAATACCCTATAAGCGAAAGAAAATAGAAGAGTGCATACAGCACATCTTTCCGTCCTGAAACCCATGCTACCGATTCTACATGCATGGGGTGAATGGTAAATAGCAGCCCGCAAAAAGCAGTAATGGCAAGGTTGCGGGTAAGCAACCATGTAAATACGGTAACAGACAGACAGGTAAGAAGATGCAACAATAAACTATCAAGATGGTACATATAAGGTTTCAGTGCCGCAACATGATATTCTGCGGCAAGGCTCAGCATGGTGATCGGATGATAATTTCCTTTTGTGTAGCTGTGGAAAAGATGATTTATTCCATTCACAGACCAATCTCGTATGTCCTGATTTTCTGTTATATACCCCGGATCGTCCCAGTTGGTGAATTCATTGGAGAGGCTTGGCAGATATATGATAAAACCTGAAAGAACTACTGCTGTAAAGATAAGAATAAGAACAGTTTTGGAGGGAAGCAATGGTTTTACAGGCTTATTCTTTTTCCCGGGCATTGGCCTTGATAACGTCTCTACGGGCGCGGCTTTTTTGAGATTTTTCTTTTTTGCCATAATAAGTCACTTTGAAAGCAAATATAGGAAAATTGGTATCACTCAACAGTTAAGATATTATGGCACCCATATAAAGGCATAAAATGTGAACTGCAGCGCATTATTTTTACTTTCCATCATTATCTCATTGCTGTATGGAAAGCAATAATGTTCCGGGGGGTGAAGAACGCACGGTGAAATTCGCGTCATTGCGAGAGAAGTACACGAGCGGCAGCGACAGTACGAATCGAAGCAATCTGTGTGGACGAAGCACCTGCGGTGAAGAACGCACGGTGAAATTCGCGTCATTGCGAGAGAAGTACAGGAGCGGCAGCGACAGTACGAAACGAAGCAATCTGTCTGGACGAAGTACCTGTGGTGAAGAACGCGCGGTGAAATTCGCGTCATTGCGAGAGAAGTACAGGAGCGGCAGCGACGGTACGAAACGAAGCAATCCGTCTGGACGAAGTAAATAAAATCTGCGAAAGTAAAAGCACATAAAGTTTTTTAAGATAAAAACGCAGCATTTTGAAACAATAATACTTATCTTTGGCGTTAGTAATCTGAGTCGATAGATGATACTAACTTTTGGATCGAAAGAAACGGAACGGATATGGAAAGGCATTCGCGTGGCGGGTATTCCGATGGAAGTTCAGTTTCTTCCCCTCAGTGTCTCTCGCAGAGGACGCTGAGGTCTACGCGAGAGAATTCCTCAGAGACCCCACCAACATTTGATGGTTCAGTTACATTGTGCATTGGGAGTCTCTGAGGGGAAGTTCAATCAATATTGCTGACCTACGGATTCCACCAGCCAACCGGTTGGAGAAACTATCCGGTAAATGGAAAGACCATTACAGCATCAGGATCAACGACCAGTGGCGTATTATTTTTAAATGGCAGAATAGCAATGCTTATAAGATACAGATTATTGATTATCATTAAAATCACAGGAAAATGAGTAGAATTAAAAACATACATCCGGGCGAGGTTTTGAAAGAAGAATTTTTACTTCCTTTACAGTTATCGGTTTACAGGCTTTCGAAGGATATTGGGATCCCGCAGTCCAGGTTGTCTGCCATTATACATGGCAAGCGGCGGATTACAGCAGATACTGCCATCCGTTTCAGCAGGTATTTCGGCAACTCCGCCAAATTCTGGCTCGGCCTCCAGGACGACTATGATATCGAAGAAGAACAGCATCATAATGCCGGTTCCTTTTCAGGTATTCAAAAGTATCGGGTTCCGGCGTGAGTTAGAAGTCGGATTGCAAATCCTGATACTCCATATAACCGGATTGCAAATCCGGCAAAGCGGGATTATTGTACCCATAAAAAAGCATAAAATGTGAACTAAAGCGCATTATTTTAACTTTCCATCAGGATCTCATTGCTGTATGGAAAGCAATAATGTACCAGGCGGTGAAGAACGCGTGGTGAAATTCGCGTCATTGCGAGAGAAGTACAGGAGCGGCAGCGACGGTACAAATCGAAGCAATCTGTCTGGACGAAGTACCTGCGGTGAAAACGCACGGTGAAATACGCGTCATCCTATGTTTGCAAAGTCCTTTGCAAACCAGAAATGAATAGTGAAATTTACAATCAAATTTTGAAGGAAAAAGGGAGCAGGGGCAACCTATTAGTCGTCATTAGCTCTTCAGAAGCCGTCCGCAATGATAGTGCCCTTGCACCCCTATTCTGCTTAAATCTTGAACAGTTCATTAGGCCTTTAGAGCCTGTATCAAGGATAGATAAGATAAAAGCAGTTTCCCTTAATTTAAAAACTAATTGTTATGAACAAAGTTATTGGAATTGACATTTCAAAGCAAAAATTTGATGTTTGTTTTTTAGAAGGACAAAGCAAAACATCTGAAGTATTTACCAATGACCTGGCAGGATTTAGGAAGTTGGCAAAGTGTATTTCAAACTTAGATCTTGTGGTTATGGAAGCCACAGGGCCTTATTTTCTCAAACTGGCTACATACTTGGTCGATAGCGGTCACCGTGTGAGCGTGGTTAATCCATTGGTGATTAAACACTATTCACGCATGAGGATGTCCAGAGCGAAAACTGATAAAAAGGATGCCTACCTTATTGCCTGCTACGGCCAGGGCGAAAATCCACCGCTATGGAATAAGCAAGAAGATTACATTATGCAAATCAATCAAGGACTTACTCTATTACAGGGTTTTGAAAAACAAATGACAATGAACAAAAACCAGATGGAAGCACTAAGTGTTTTGCCATATTGTGATAAGCAGGCCCTAAATGCTTTAAGATCTGTTATAGCCTGTCTTGAAAAACAGGTTTTAAAGGTAGAAAAGCATCTACAAGAGGTTGTGAGGGAACATTATCAAGAGACCAATACAGCCTTACAAACTATACCAGGAATCGGCCCAAAAGCCTCATTATTACTTATTGCCATTACTGGTAACTTCGAAAAATTTACCAATAGCAGGCAGCTTATCAGCTATTTAGGGCTTTCTCCGCGAATTTATGAGTCAGGGACATCGGTAAAAGGCAAGGCTCATATTTGCAAAATGGGGATGTCAAAAGCCCGAAGGACGTTATATATGTGCAGTTGGACTGCCAAATTTAATAATCCTCAATGTGTAGAACTTTACCAACGTCTAAAGGAAAAAGGAAAACCAGAGAAGGTTATAAAAATAGCTATTGCAAACAAGCTCGTTAGAATGGCTTTTGCAGTCGGGAAAAATTTATCAGCTTATGACAAAAATTATCGGGCAAATGTTTGCTTTTAAGCACAGTTCATTGCGAGAGAAGTACAGGAGCGGCAGCGACGGTACGAATAGAAGCAATCTGTGTGGGCGAAGTACCGGGTTCCGGCGTGAGTTAGAAGTCGGATTGCAAATCCAAATACTCAATATAGCCGGATTACAAATCCGGCACAGCAGGGGAATTTTTAATCCATCAATTGATAAACGGAAATAAAAAATTCATTTCTTTCTGCTGCTCTGCGGGCTTTTCTTTTTATTGCCTCAATAAGACTGAGCTTTCCTTCTAAGATAAAAAAAATATCCTGCCCATCTATTCCGATAATATTCGTTGATTTTCCTCTTGCAAAAGCTTCCAGACTTTCTTTAGTAAATCCTGAAAAACTTATGAAGATACCACGAGCCCAACTTGCCTTCCCATCCACTTTCCCTTTGAATACCAGAAGATCAGATTCAGATGTTGCTTTTGCTTGCCATTTTGCTTCGACTAAATAGGTTATATCCGTTATTTCGAGTGAACCGTCAATTTCTTCACCTATTATTCTAAATGCTGAGTGAGGTTTAAGTCCAAAAGTCATAAAAAACTTATTTAGAAAATCTTGGAAAGAATACCCTCGTCTTTGCGGTTCTAGTGAGGGTAATCCAATATATTCTTCCCTTAACTTATCTAAAATAT
>Ga0364860_10804_pt1 | contig 15038 bp, 10 predicted proteins | sample ExccelAu500001D4_FD_206916 | JGI IMG/M metagenome (GOLD analysis project Ga0364860, IMG submission 206916) | Enriched cells from Trout Bog Lake Hypolimnion, Wisconsin, USA - BchlTB.Aug20.5000.01 .D4 | ecosystem: Environmental > Aquatic > Freshwater > Lake > Hypolimnion/Profundal zone | place: USA... | reverse complement strand
TTTGCAAGAAGAATTAAATGGAAATTTGCTCAGCGAGAACCAGACGATGAATTCTCACAAACAATTTTTCAGATTGAAGCCAATCTTTTGAAACTTCCATTCAAAGTTGGCAGAGATAATCTGAAATCCATCTTTGGTATTTTATATAAGGAAGTTTCTCTGCGTGCTTCAAACCCAGAACCAAGCGAAAGAAAACTTACTTTAAGAGAACTTGAACTCTTGTTAGTTGATTCAGGAGATAAGGAAGACAAGTGGTATGTAGAAGTTTTTGAAAGGTGGAAAGACATAAAGGAAATTGAGCATTTCAAAGTTGGGGAGTTTTATGAAGTAATAAACGCAAGTCGTTATTGTAGGCGACATAAATATCTTACAAGCCATGATTCACATTGGCTAAATCTTCTTTCCTGTTTCATTCACAAACTCAAAATCAGAAAAGAATTTGCAAGGGAAGCTATCTATGAATATTTGTGGTTGAGGTTCAGACCAGACGGAAAATTCAAATTGCCGACAGGCGATTTATTCGGTAGTGAGGAACTTATCCGATTTTACTTTTCTGACTTTAGTGAATTCAAACATGCAGCTGCTTTAGAAGATGCAAAGAGTTTATTGCAAATCACTTTCACTGCAATGAAGTCAGAGAAAGTGAAAATAAACTTTAAAGAAATACTTAATTGGTTTAAGCAACTTTATCTTGAACTGAATAGGCAGTTAAAAGCAACCTATAACCCAAATGAAAAATGCCATTTGCTTGAACTTCTTGGAACGCTTGTAATGTTTTTTAATCAGCGAAAAAAGCACAAGAAAAATCCCAATGATTTTCTAAAGTATTTTGAAGAACTGCTTACAATAATTGATACAGCACCATATTACAATACTTCACAATTAAGCGACAGAATAAATCATTACATCAAACTATTCATTAAAATTGATGCTGATGAAAATTCTGAACTAATAAATGCTTTGCAATTATTCTCTGAGAAACTTCATTCAAAAGTCCAAAATAGAGAAGGTGAGTTTAGGAAAGGTAAAAAGCAAGTTTACTGGGGAGCAGGACACCTTTATACAGATGACCCGACACAAGTTTTAAAGGCATTAAGTCATTTTCATAAAGCAAAAGACCATTGGAATAATCAGGAATCTATTGAAGGGCATGTATTATCTCTAATTAACATAGCTCAAATGTATAGTGATATTGGATTAAACTTTGCCGCTAAATATTATGCACTCGGTGGAGTTTGGGTAAGTATTAATAATGGTGACAAGAAATTACTTAAACGAATTGCAGATTCTTTAGCTCTTGTTTTCTATTCCGATTTTAAACAAGGTTCATGGCTTAGTGCGATTTCATCTTTTCATTTGTTTTTAAGTGCAAGGCATGAATTCAATCCCAATCCGATTGACCATGAAAAAGATAGTATCACTTTCAAATCAATTGCTGACTTCTCTCTGATTCTTTTAGCAACTCCGAAAATATCTCAACAGTTTCAAGTTTTAGTTGACTCTAACATCAAATTCACAGGATACATTGGAGAAGAATTAATTGTCCCCTTGATTGAATCAATGACAGGAAAGTATGATAGTGAAGATGAAATAAAGAAACTATGTGAAAAGAAGTTGGATGATTTCCCTTTAAATGATTCAGGCAAAACACGGACAGTTAGGTTTCATGCTTTAGGTAGCTCATGGGCTGTTTCTTTTCAAAACGATTACCAAACAAATTCCATAGCAGAAGAATTTTTGGCAATCCTGCAAATAATGTTAGTAGAGATTTCTCTGTCTAAGTATGACTTTCATTTTGTCAGAGGCAAAATAGAAATTGATTTAGTTGTGTCAACGGAACATTTGTCGCCTGAACAACTCCAATCAAACAGCGAGTATAAGTGGAAAGTATTCGTTGAATATTTTGATACTGCCGACCCTGAGAAAATTAACATACACACTGCGAAGAATTCAACTTCTCTACTTTACATCCTAAATGAAATTAGTTTACTGAAGGACCAGGAGTTTAAAGAATTGTTTGCACGACTATTCAAAGAAAATGGTTTAGCATCAAAGGCACTTTCAATAAACGCATATCAGAGAATATATCGGCAGTTGATAAGCGATAAAGAATTTAACAGCTTACAACGAGAGCATTTCTTACCAGTTCCATTGACATGGAATTTGCCTTCTGAAAATAATGTGATGCAGTGGAAATCAGAGTTAAGTAGTAAGTATAATCATGACCAAGCGATAGAGCATATAATAAATAGATTCAAAAACTCCTACGATTGCATTCATCTGACACTTGACAAGTTCAAGAACAATATCGACTTTCAAAAATTCATAAATGAATTAAGGAGCAAAGGATTTCTTGATTGGCAAATCATTTTAGCTCTGATGAATTATATTCTTGATTACAAAGCACAATTGGAATTAAGGAAAGGAAATAGCGATTTCAAATCAGAAGAAGAATATGTAGAGGCAATGCATAAAACATTTCACAAATATCTGCACATGGATGAAAAAGAGTTTCCTGTTGATTTTCCATTAGAGGCGTTTAAAACTCACGAGTTTGAAATTCAATTGAGAAACTATCCTGTAAATGTTCTCCGAGCAGTTGAACTTGAAAACAAATCACGATTTCCGAACTTTGATGCCATAAAGGAATTTTTAGATATACGCTTCAACATGAAAAATGATAACGACAATACTGGCAACCCTTTACAATACATAGAATTTAATTAATTATCATTGGACACAATACACACAAAAATTGACGGTAAATTAGGACAGCAGAGACGAACACCAGCTGCCAACAGGCGTTTGGCTCAATGGCGGGTGACGTGGTTAATTGAACATTCTACCTCGCATCAACTTTTGTGGTGTGTTGACAGTTTTGTGCTCCGAAATCCGCCACTACGCCAAGCGCCAAACCGTTGTGTGTAACTCTATTGGACACCCTCTGCTAATTCAGCAAGACAAGAACCAACCTTTTTTTCTTTTATATCTTTGGTAAATGAGAAATTTACAAAATGTTACATCCGATTATTTGTCCAAACCGACTGACTTTGCAGTCCAAGTTGTCGGTAGTTGGGGGTATGGGAAAACATACTATTATAGAAAGACTTTAGAGCCTCTTATTTGTAATACTCCGACAGTAACTGATGCAACTAAAAAATATAAGCCAGTTTATATTTCACTTTTTGGACTAAAATCTTTTGAAGATATAGCGACAAAAATTGTGATGGACTTTTATCAATCCAAATACTTTAAAGCATATTTTTCAAAACGACTTTTAAGAAAGAGATTAAAAATCACCCAGAGCATTTTAAAAATTGGATTGAGGGGTTTTCTAAATTTTAAAAGATTAGGTAGTGTTAATGATTATCTAACAGACATTAAAACTATCGGTGAAAATGTTTTAGATAGTAATGAACTAATTATTTGCTTTGATGACCTAGAAAGGAAAGATACAGCTTTAAAGATTGAAGACTTGACAGGTTATATAAATAGCCTAGTTGACGAAGGCATTAAAGTTCTAATAATTTCAAACGACGACTTGCTCTTAAAAGAAGGGGATACCTACAAAAACCTTAAGGAAAAAATTATTGGTATCAGTGTTGAGTTTGTACCATACGCCAAAGAGACTCTGGAAAGCATAATCAAATTGAGATATTCAAGTTTTCCTGTCTATGCAAAATACCTTACCGATAATATTGACGAGTTGTTAAATCTCTGCAAAGCGACGAACTATAACTTTAGACATATAATTTATGCACTTGATAGCCTTCACAATTGCTATTCAAAAATAAAGACTGAAATTCTTGACAGCGGAAATGATATTTCGGAAAAGCTTCAAATAGAGTTCAAGCCTATTTCAAATTTGACTTTGGCTTTGGCTGTTGAATATAAATCATCTTTATTGAAATATAGCGACCTGAAGGAATATGCAAGTAATTTTTTATTCCTTCACGAATTATTAGAAAATAATTCCAATTCCTCTAACAATCAAAAAGAAAAAACTAGGCTTGAACTGTTTTTAGAAAAATATGGAATTGCTAAAGAGGGATATTACATGTACACAAGCATATTCCACTATGTAACTGCGTATGACGAATTTGATACAGCAGTTTTTATCTCTGAATTTAAAAAGCATTTCAATTTAGAAAAAGGTAAGGTCTTGCCACAATATGAACTTTTCAATTTGTTGTCTTATCAGAATTGCTTTAATTTAACCGACGAGGAGTATCGAGATAAAACCCTTGAATTAATTAAATATGCTGAAGATGGTCAGTTTGCACCAGCAGACTATCTATCGGTAATGCATTATTCGGAAAGATTAAACAATGTTTTAGGACTGAATCTTGAGGAAGTTAAAGACAAACTGCTTTTAGGTCTAAAAAAATTTATACAACAACAACCAACTTCAAGTGAGATTAGCTTTACTCAATTTGAAATGAGTGGTCGAATGAGCGAAATAAGTGAGATTAATAGACAGTTATATAAAGCTGGAATGGTGGAAATTAAAAAATTTGAGGAACAAAAAATAAAAGATAAATTACAAGCCATCGCAGATTTAATTACCCACGACACTTCGGAATTTGAAAATCGTTACAGGTCGGATAACGAATTTCGGTCGAACCTTTCCTATTATTCATTTTTTAATTATCTCAATATAGAAGAGTTCGTCAACAAAATGAAACTTTCGGACAGTCAGACACTTTTCTTCTTGAGGCATTTTTTTAAAGACAGGTATGAAAGCATTCAAAAATTAAAGGATGAGTTTGAGAGCTTCAAAAAATTTACATCTTTACTTTCTGAATATAGAGACAATCTGAATCAAGAGGAAAGCAACAATATTCGTAAATATGTTATCACTGAGTTTGTAGAATCATTGTCAAATATCATTAAAGTAGGTAACCAGGCTTTTGAGCAACAGCAAATGATGCAAGATTAAGAGCTACACACAACATTGGTATTTGCAAAAGCTGGGCAGACGGAAGCCGTGTTTCAACTTTTGTTTTTCAATTTGGCTTCATATCTGGCAGACGAATAACTGTTAGGCTATGTGCAAATCATCACATTAATTTAAAAATTTAGCTTCAGGTAGCCAGGCGGACGGAAGTCTATTCCCCAGCCTTCGCAAATACCTGCCCGTTACCTGCAAGCGTAAACAACGACAGTGCAACCATTAAACGGACGACAAAAATATATACTGAATAAGACGGAACAAACATTTTGACAGGTGGACAACGACGTACAAACAACTTGACTTCGGGACTTTACGAGCTGACAGCCCGACACTCATGCCAACGCATTAAAAAAAATAAAACACCCCACCGCACAAAAAATATTTTGAATTTCTATGGCAATCACACAAGTGGCACATTTGCTTTTGCTGCCACCAGCGAAGCCATCCCAAAGGCAAAAGCAAAAGAGCCACTTTTTGCCAACGCTTTATCGATTTCCAATGAAAATAAAGAAGTAAATACCTAAATTTGCAACCAATTATGAAAGGAAAAAAACCTAAACCAACAGCGACTTTCAAGGCAGTGGACTTCTTCTGCTCTGGTGGCGGCATGACTTCTGGGTTTCGTAAGGCAGGTGTAAAAGTTATCGGAGGAATTGACATTGATTTAGAGTGCAAGGAAACATACACAACTAACCATCCTGATTCTAAATTTATTCATGCCGACATTCAAAAACTTTCTTTTGCTACATTTGAAAAGGAATTGAAGGTAAAACGCAACGATAAAAAAATGATTTTTATTGGTTGCAGCCCTTGTCAATATTGGAGTAAAATACAGACGGACAAAACCAAATCACACGAAACAAAAAATTTGTTGAAGGACTTCCAAAGGTTTGTTGACTATTTCAAACCTGGATATATTGTAATTGAAAATGTTCCCGGCATTTTGAACCGACTTAACGAAAGTCCTTTGCAAGAGTTTCTTGATTTCTTAGACGAAGAAAATTATCACTACAAATACAAAGTGATAAACGCAAGCCATTTTGGTGTTCCTCAAACAAGAAGAAGATTTTTACTTATCGCTTCAAGAGTAACTGATAAATTTGAACTTCCAGTTGCTGACACAAAAAAGAAATTACCGACTGTAAGAAAGTTTATAGGTGACAGAAAAAAATTCAAACCAGTTCCGGCAAGTCATAAAGACGAAACAAATTTTCTACATACAACAGCCGGACTTTCCGACAAAAATCTTAAACGGCTTTTAGTAACTCCACACAACGGAGGAACAAGAGTAGCATGGAAAGATACTGACTTGCAAATACCAGCATACATGGGCAAGGACAATTCCTTTCAGGATATTTATGGCAGAATGTTTTGGGATAAACCTGGACCAACTATCACAACAAAATTTTACAGCATAACCAACGGCAGGTTTGCTCACCCTGAACAGAACAGGGCAATTTCATTGCGAGAAGGCGCAACACTTCAAACTTTTGATACTGACTACAAATTTATTTCTACTTCTATTGCGTCAACAGCAAGGTTAATTGGCAATGCGGTTCCACCGCAATTGTCAAAACGCATTGCTGCAAGCATTGTAAACTGTAATCAAAAATGAGTGACGAAAAACTATTCATGACTTTTGAACCTAACACCATAAAGCATTTGGGTGTTAAGATGTATTCCAATATGCCACCGGCATTAGCAGAGTTAATTGCAAACGCTTATGATGCGTGTGCGACAGAAGTTTATGTTCATTTGTATGATGCTGACGAGAAGAAAGTAATTGTTGAAGACAATGGTGTAGGAATGACTTTCACAGAAGTCAATGATTACTTCTTACGAATTGGGAGAAACCGAAGAGAAGAAAATCAAAAATCTCCTTGTGGTAGAGTGCCGACAGGAAAGAAAGGTTTAGGAAAGTTAGCATTATTTGGAATTGGCGATACGATAAACATTACAACAAGTCAAGGCGGAGAAGGAGTTAGCTTCAATCTTGACTGGAACGAAATTTTAGCTTGGAAAGGAAAAGACTACGAACCGAAGTTTAAAAAATTGCCTAAAAGCGAAACTTCAAAAGGAACAAAAATTACTTTGACCAACCTTAAAAGAAAAACTGGTTTTCCGATTGAAGAATATTCAGAAAGCATTGCCAAACTGTTTAACTTCCAAGATAAGTTTGTTGTTCAACTATCGCTAAACGATAGCAAGCCCATAACGATTGATAGCAAAACAAAGTATGCGAACATTACTCCTGAATTTGAATGGGACATTCAAAAAATTGTTGAGGTAAACGATAAGGACTACGCTGACAAAAAGGAAATTAACGGAACAATTATTACAACAGAAAAACCATTGAAAGCGAATTTAAGAGGTGTAACTCTTTTCGCAAACGGAAGAATGGTAAACAGTCCAGAATTTTTTGGGCCATCTGAATCAAGTCACTTTTATTCATACGCAAGTGGTTGGTTGAATATTGACTTCATTGATAATTGGGATGATGATGTGATTTCTACAAACCGTCAATCAATTGATTGGGAAAATGCAAAGACCGCAGACCTTAGAAAATATATTGCTTCCTGTCTTGCAATAATTGAAAGACAGTGGAGAGAATTGAGAAAGGAAAAGAAGAAGAAAAAAATAGGTGAGAAAGCAAATTTAGATTTGAAAGATTGGTTAGGCAAGTTGCCTGCACGAGTGCAAGAACAGGTTGAGACCATTGTAAATCTTTTGGATGATACTCCTGAATTATCCGAAGAAACACAACAAAAGTCAATTCAAATTCTTCACAACCTTATTCCTGAATATGCAGATTTTCATTGGAGACACTTGCACAATGAAATCCAAGATGCTTCTAAAATTGATTATCAAAATGCAGATTATTATAGAGCATTCATTGAGGCAATGAAGCGATACATAATTTCAACAAGAAAAATATCAGGAAGTGCAAACGCAACAGATAATGGAATGATGGGAGAAGTTTTTGGGAGAGGAAAGGTATTAAGTGTTGCCAAAAATTATAAGAAACCCGATGGAACAGATTTTACTCCATCAACTTTAGAAAACATAGAAGAAGGGCAAAAATTTTTATCAATGGGAATTCTATCAGGTGGAAGAAACCCCGTTTCTCATGAAGAAATTTCAGACCTAAGAGATACAGGGTTATTTTCAGAGATGGATTGTTTGGATGCTTTAAGTTTACTTTCTCATCTTGTCAGACGGCTTGATGATGCCGCAAAACCCTAATCAACACAATGAACATTGAAACACTTATAAGTGAAATTTCAAGAATGAAAGCAAGAAATGTTTTCAGAAATTACATTGAGTATATGCAATTTCCTTATTTCAGAAATCTTGAAAAGCATACACGGATCACTTTTGATTTTCCGTTAACTGTTTTCGTTGGACAAAATGGTTCAGGGAAAAGTTCAACACTGCATGCACTTTACGGAGCACCGAAAAAAAATACACCGTTTGAATTTTGGTTTTCAACTGCAGTTGACCCGATTCAAGAAGTTTCAACTGGAGGCGACAGACACAGTTTCTTTTATGTTTACAAAGACAATCGTGGCACACCTTTAGAAGTTCTTAAACAGAGAATATTCAAAAGCAACAATCCTGACTATTGGGAGACCGCAAGACCGAATATAAGTTACGGCATGAAAAAAATTGCCGAGGGGAAAAGAAATCAGCCGCTTGACAAGGATGTAGTATACATTGACTTCCGTTCGGAGTTAAGTGCATTTGATAAATATTTCTATTTCAAAAAACCGCGAAGAAGTAAAACGATTAGCAACAAACAGGACTTCCTTAGAAAATATTCTGTTTTCTTGAGACGAATTATTGACGGGAACAATGTTATCATAAAACGTTACTCTGAAAATAAAAACGAACTTCTAAAAAAGTTTACAGCAGCAGAACTTCAACAGATTTCTTTCATACTTGGCAAGAAATATATTTCTGGAAAAATTGTAAAACACAAACTGTTTGAAGAATGGGGCTACTCTGTAATTTTTGAAACTAGTAATTACTCCTATTCAGAAGCATTTGCCGGAAGCGGAGAAATGGCAGTTGTTAGATTAGTTCTTGAAGTGTTGGGAGCAAAACAATATTCACTTGTTCTTTTAGATGAGCCGGAAGTTTCTTTACACCCTGGAGCACAAAAGCGACTGAAACATTTTCTCCTTGAAGAAACATTAAGGAAAAAATTACAAGTTATAATCTCTACACATTCGCCAAGCATCATTGAAGAGTTACCTTCTGATGCTATAAAAGTTTTCTCTCAACTTCCATCGGGGAAATTTAATGTGAGAAATGGTATTACACCTGATGAAGCGTTTTATCATTTGGAGCAAACCAATCCTGCTAAGAAAAGTTTAATCGTTGAGGACTTTCTTTCAAAGGAAATTGTTAGTAGTGTATTGAAAGAAATGGGTGCAGATACAGAATCACTTTTTCAAGTCAGTTTTTATTCAGGTGGTGAATCCGTGATAAAAAAACATTTCATCAATGTTTATAGTCATGCAAACGAAAAAAACAAATTCATAATTTTTGACGGAGACCAAAAGAAAGTTGCTAATCACTTCAATCCCGACTCTGTAATTGCAGCAGAGCAAACAAACGAAAGATTCCAACAAGAAATAAAAACTCAAACAGGAATTGATGTTCAGTTTTATCCAGACGGTAATCAAGAACAAGGTGCAAGAGCAGACCAAGAAAAAGTATTGAGAAGTAATTATCTAAAATTTTATTTACGCAATGTTTCCTACTTACCGTTGACTATTCCAGAAGAAGTAATTTGGAATCAAGAGTTAGCCGAAACTCTTTTGACTGCTATGGGTAAAGCAGCATTAATAGGAATCATTACATCGACAAACGACTTCAAAGAAAAATTCTTGATAGTTGCCGAGGCAATTACAGGCGACAAAAAAAATATTGATATAGCAGAAAGAATGTTTTTAGAAAAGTGGCTAAAGGAAAAACCTGAAACCTACAATCAAGTTGTTGCAATCATTTCATGTATCAGAGCATTGTAATGACAAAAATAAAAAGCCTACCACAAAAAAATATACTCTTAAAAAACGCACGAGCCACGCTGAAAGCAATTTTTTTAAGAGAGTATTTTTTTCTCCCACCCAAGAAGAAATTCAAATTATTTTTTTCCACCCTTCAGTGTTTTATTTTTTTTGCCACGCTCAGCCGACACGACAAGAAACTTAAATCAACGGTTGACAATGTCTACAACATCAGACAGAAAGAACGCCAGCTGGTAACAGCGGGTTTAAGAAATTTGCGGTTAAGTGGTAAATCAAGTTCAGTTTTCCAATCAAACTTTAGTGCAGGTTAACAGTTTTGTGCTCCGAAATCGCCAACTTCTTAAACCCGCAAAACATTAGCGGTAACCCATTTTCAAGTAACATAAACATATGAAATTAACGACCTTAATTTTTTTGACAGTACTAATATTTTCTGTTGCTTCTTGCAAGACTAATAAAAGTAATGTAGACCTAAAAACTATTAGTGACACAACAATTTTGGACACAAGTAAATTGAGCTCTGATTCAAACAATTTGCAAGTAAATAGAATTGACACGATCAAATATTCTAACCTCCCTTATTGGGACACGACTATGGACAGATTTCGTTCAGTCTATATTGATACATTTTCTGTTGATGGAAATCGATTTAGATTTATTAATCCTGTTGCGGATAAAGAGCAACTTGATATATTAGTTTATCTTGAAAAATTGGTAAATGCCAATTGGGTATTTACTGGCTTTACAGTTGGAACTATGAACCATGTAGGAGATTATCATCATTTAAGAGATGTAAATGGAGATGGTTTTATTGATATTACACAAGATGGATAATACGGACTATACTTTACCACTTATTTCAGTGCATAGTTTACCAGTGTTTCAGAGCAAAGTTTACCACTATGGAATTGGTTTGAATAGATTATTTCAGTCCAAAGTTTACCAGTCTGTTTAAAAATTGATTCTGACATTACGGCACAAAGTTTACCACTACAGGGAAGTTGTTGATAGCATTTTTTAACGCCATTGCTTTGTAATAAAAGCATGGCCAATAAAGTGATATCAATGCAACAGATTCGATCACTCTTACAACTTTTTGAAAAAGGATGCTCTCTTCGTGCCATGTCCACTGAACTGGGTATGTCCCGGCAAGTGGTTACCCTTTATACTTCCAAGTTTAAAAGCAGTTCACATAATCTTGAATCTCTTCGTCATCTTAGTGATGCCGACTTAGCTGCTATTGTATATGCTCCATCAGAAGAGTCGGATTATTCAAATGATCCAAGGAGGATGGATTTAGTTAAACGGATTCCATATTTTCTATCCGAACTCAAACGAACAGGTGTAACCCGTCTTTTACTTTGGGAGGAATACTGTAAACAATATAGTAACCCGTATAGATATACTCAGTTTTGTATACTGATAAAAGAAATCAGTAAGACAACTCAAGCTACCATGCACCTTACTCATGCCCCGGGAGCCATGGTAATGGTTGATTTTGCCGGTGATAAAATGAGTTATGTTGACAAATCCACCGGAGAAATAATCCTTTGCCCTGTTCTGGTTTGTGTTTTACCCTACAGTAAGTACACGTTTGCCATGGCACTGCCAGATGCAACAATACCCCAGGTTATTAAGGGCCTCAATAAATGCCTGGAATATTTTGGTGGTGTTCCGCTGAGCCTTAAGACTGATAACATGAAACAGGTGGTTACTAAGTCCTGTCGCTATGAACCTATGTTTAGTGAAGCTTTACAGCAATGGGCATTGCATTATAATATCACACTTTTAGCCACAAGGGTAGCTAAACCAAAGGATAAAGGTTCTGTAGAGAATGAAGTTAAAATTGCCTATCAGCGCATTTATGCAACACTGCGTGATGAAGTATTCCACCTTCTGACGGAAATGAATGAAGCCATCTTTAAGAAGATGAATCTGCACAATGAAAAGTTATTCCAGAGAAAAGACCATGGCCGTTTGCAACAATTTGAAAACGAAGAACAATCCCTGCTTCAGCCTTTGCCACCGGAAGCTTTTGTTATGAAACACAAGGTACTGGCCAAGGTGCAGAAAAACTATCACATTACCCTGGGTGAAGACTGGCACCATTACAGTGTACCCTATAACTTCATTGGAAAGCAGGTGAGTGTTGTGTATGACACTGATATTGTAGAGATTTATTACCAGCATCAACGGGTTGCCTTGCATACGCGTAGTTACAAAAAACATGACTTTAGTACCGTTGGTGATCATATGCCTGCCGGACACCAGCACTTCTTTGAGCAACAGGGATGGACACCCGATTACTTTTTAAAACAGGCTATCCGCATTGGTTCTTCTGTTCACCGGTATATGGATGAAGTTTTAAAATCAAAGGCCTTTACTGAACAAACTTACAATGCATGCAGAGGAATATTAAGGCTCCATAAACAATATGGGTCAACCAGATTGGAAGCTGCCTGTGCAAGAGCATTGCATGGAAGTGTGTTTAATTACAGAACCATCCAGAATATCCTGGTGAACAATTACGACCAGATCGATCAGTTCAATGAAAATGATCTGTTCAAACTTCCGGATCATCCCAATCTGCGGGGACCGCAGTCTTACCAATAATCACTTATTTATAGATCATTAAAAAACAATAACATGAATCAACAAAGTACACTGGAACAATTGCAGGAACTTAAACTGACAGGAATGGCTAAACGTTACGAGGCAATCATTAAACAACCTGTTCATCAGCAGCCGGAAGCACATGCCATCGTTGGATTACTGGCAGAAGCTGAAGCCGGATACCGGGTCCATCAAAGAACCGGGCTCTACCTGCGCCTGTCTAAACTACGTTACAATGCTACACTGGAGCAGATAAACTGTACTCCGGAAAGAGGCATCAGTAAAGAAGTTCTGTCCACATTATCTGATGGAACCTTTATAGAGAGATCTGAAAACCTGCTCATTACCGGTGCAACGGGTTCGGGCAAAAGTTTTTTTGCTTGTGCCATGGGTAGAAATGCCTGTTTGCTGGGGCACCGTACCTTGTATTATTCTATGAACCGTTTTATAGAAGCCCTGGCAATAGCGAGGTTGGATGGAACGTATATCAGGTGGCTAAATATGGTTGCCAAAACACCATTATTGATCATTGATGACTTTGGATTACAACCATTAAGCCCGGATATGAGATTATCATTACTCCAAATACTCGAAGATCGCTTCGCGAAAGGTTCGACCATCGTAACATCACAGTTACCCGTAAATAAATGGTACGAATACATTAATGAACCTACTCTTGCCGATGCTATATGTGACAGATTGACTGCTAACGCACATAAAATAGAATTGAAAGGAGAATCATTACGGAAGAAAAAAAATAACTAGATTTATATCAGCTACAACAACCACCTAAGGGTGGTAAACTTTGCGCTGAAATGGTGGTAAACTTTGACCGTAATATCCACAAGACGAAAGATTTGTTCAAGCCGTCTATTTTTATGACCCAAAGACCAAAACTTTTCCTGGAACTACAGATCCGCATAATCCAGAAACAAATTTTATAAACCCTAACTGGGAGCTTATAGACACAGTAAAAAACATTTTTTGTGACTTCCAGGAATTTAAAGGAATGTGTGGACAAGTACACTCTAAACTTTACACATACAAAGGTACAGTAAAACAAATTCTATACGATTTAGAACTATATAACTGCAACGAAACAAATGAAAGTACGGACACAATAACTAAATTAATTCTTTACAAATCTGATGACAATAAAAACAAATCGAAAATAAAGATTAGTGAAACTCCATTGACAAAGCCTTATGTCCTAGATGACGATTCGCTAAATTTTGATTTCAAAAGATATTGGTTGACAAATTATAAAACTCTATTGGGCTATCGCTAACATGAGCTTATAGCAATTGGGGGACGACCCAATGCGTCTTTCATCTGCAAAAAATATCCAGGCAGCAGTTCCAGCGCGACTCAACTCGGCTCGGCTGTTGAATATAGCATCAGTTTTTGTATCTTTAGTTCAGCAGCGGTAAGCCCCGGGTGACGGAAGATCACACCCCAACTGCTTTAAGCCATGACCGTAAACTGCTATTTTTATGAAACTCTCAATACTAACAGCATTTTTGTCAAGTCTATTATTTATTTGCTGTTCTAATGGACAGATAAATAATAAACCTATTGCTGTGACACTACAAAACAATACTATGGACAAATTTCAATATACTTTCAAATCTGCACACCCCAAAGCACAAGCATTAATGACAGATGAATTTTATTGGAGCCCAATTGAAGAAACTGCACCATTCGGCAGTGACGATGGTTCAGACGCTGCTTATGGTTTTAGGCAATGGAGACTTTTTAACTACGCTACAAGTCCTGTAATATACTTAAAGGATTTAATTGCGAGATGGCAATATCCATACTTTGACTATAACGAAATGGACACGACAAAAATCAAAGAATATCTCAATTACAAAAAAGAACTTAGCGAAACCGAAATACAGCAACAAATAAAAATGCTTAAAGATTTAAACAAAGACTTGCCAGATGCTTATATTAATAAACTAGACGACAAACAATTAAGGGGGGTTATAACTTCAGCGTCAACAGGAATGGGCGGTATTTATTTACTTGGGCAAGACAATGCAATTATAGGAATAGGATTTGCTCAATTTGTATTAGAAGGACGAATAGACAATGACATCAAAGGTTTGACAATTACGGCAATCAAAAGGCAACTACTTCCTTTGTTAATAAATCGTTATGACGACAATTACCGAGACAAAAGAAAAGAGCAATTGACAAAAATGCTTGATGTAATAAATCAAGCGCTTCCTAGTTCACCACGAATAAAACAGCAGCTTACATTGGGTTTTATGCAAGTTGGGCTTGACTAGCAAACATCAGCCAAAATACAAATCCGATCTGTGGTTCGGGCTGGACAAACAACTTTCAACTTTAGATCTTAAATTCAACTTTATATTTTCAATTGGCAGCGGTGACGGGCAGACAGAACACAAATTCCCAACCTGCATAAAGCC
>Ga0364860_10803_pt1 | contig 15067 bp, 10 predicted proteins | sample ExccelAu500001D4_FD_206916 | JGI IMG/M metagenome (GOLD analysis project Ga0364860, IMG submission 206916) | Enriched cells from Trout Bog Lake Hypolimnion, Wisconsin, USA - BchlTB.Aug20.5000.01 .D4 | ecosystem: Environmental > Aquatic > Freshwater > Lake > Hypolimnion/Profundal zone | place: USA... | reverse complement strand
GGTGAATTGAAATTGAAACAGGCTGTTCGTGAAGTATTTCAATTGTTTCAACCTAAAAGCATAGGCATTTTTTCTACCTGTCCTGTTGGTCTGATTGGCGATGATGTTCATGCTGTAGCCAGAGAAATGAAAGAGGAATTGGGCATTAATATATTTGGTTTTAGTTGTGAAGGATATAAAGGGGTAAGTCAAAGTGCCGGGCACCATATTGCCAATAACCAGTTAATGAAACATGTGATTGGTTTATCAGATAAAGCACCTGCAGGAAAGTATAAAGTAAATATGCTGGGTGAATATAATATTGGAGGTGATGCATTTGAACTGGAAAGAATTTTTGAAAAATGCGGGCTAACCCTGATTTCTTCATTTAGCGGAAACTCTACAATTGAGCAATTTGAAAGAGCTCATAATGCAGATTTAAATGTTGTGATGTGTCATCGTTCTATCAATTATGTTGCTGAAATGATGGAAAAAAAATTCGGGATTCCATGGTTTAAAGTAAATTTTATAGGGGCTGATGCTACCGCTAAATCACTCAGGAAAATTGCAGAATATTTCGAAGATCAGGAATTAAAAGATAAAGTGGAAGAGGTAATTACTGAAGAATTGAAGATCGTAAAAGAAACCATTAACAGGATTTACCCGAATACAAAAGGAAAATTAGCAATGATGTTTGTAGGGGGCTCCCGGGCGCACCATTATCAGGAATTGTTTACTGAGTTAGGAATGAGTACTGTTTCAGCAGGTTATGAATTCGGGCATCGGGATGATTACGAAGGCCGGCGTGTTTTACCATCCATTAAAGTTGACGCCGATAGCAGGAATATTGAAGAGTTAACGATAGAAAGAGATGAAACCCGTTACAATCCCCGTAAAACAGAACAGGAAATGGATGAATTAAGAAAAAAAGGGATTGATTTTAATGGTTACGATGGAATGATGGCTGATATGGCAAAAGGAGCATTGGTAATTGATGACCTTAGTCATTACGAAATGGAAAAACTTATCGAAATATATCATCCGGATGTTTTCTGTGCAGGTATCAAAGAAAAATATTGCGTTCAGAAAATGGGAGTTCCATTAAAACAGTTGCATAGTTATGACTATGGAGGCCCTTACGCCGGTTTTGAAGGAGCAGTAAATTTTTATAAGGATATTGATATGATCGTTAATACCAGTATCTGGAAAATGATAAAAGCACCATGGGAGGCGGAACCCATAATTGAAGCTGAATACGCTGTATAATTCCATTTCATAAAAGTAGAAATTTAATAATATGTTACTACGTCATACAAATACACAAACATTTGAACGAGAAGCGCTCACTGTCAACCCTGCCAAAACCTGTCAGCCGGTTGGCGCTATGTATGCCGCGTTGGGTATACATGGTTGTCTTCCACATAGCCATGGCTCTCAGGGATGTTGCTCCTATCATCGATCTGCTTTAACACGTCACTACAAAGAACCTGTAATGGCTGCAACCAGCTCATTTACTGAGGGATCTTCTGTATTTGGAGGTCAGGCAAATTTATTACAGGCAGTAGATACCATTTTTGCAGTGTATAATCCCGATTTAATAGCGGTTCATACTACCTGTCTTTCGGAAACTATTGGTGATGATATTAATCAGATTTTGCAGAAAGCACGTGATGAAAATCATGTACCAGAGGGTAAATTTGTTATTCATTGTAATACGCCCAGTTATGTAGGTTCTCATGTTACCGGCTATGCCAATATGGTTACTGCAATGGTTAAATATTTTTCAGCGCAAAGTTCTACAAAAAAGAATCAGGTAAATCTGATCTGTGGTTGGACAGAACCCAGTGATATGAAAGAAATAAAAAAGCTGGCTGCGGAAATGAAAGCCAGAGTTGTATTATTTCCGGATACTTCAGATGTAATGGATAGTCCAATGACAGGGAAGCATGAATTTTATCCAAGGGGTGGTGTTACTATTCCGGAATTAATTAGCACAGGGGATAGTAAATTTACACTTGGTCTGGGGCAATTTTGTTCTGAAGATGCAGCAATATTGCTTGAAAATAAATGTCATGTAAAATTTGATATTCTTAAACTTCCCATTGGTTTAAAAGCTACCGACAAATTTATTGTTTCATTAAGTCGCCTGGCTGGTGTTACCGTTCCTGAATCTATTACAAATGAACGTGGTCAGTTGGTTGATATGATTGCCGATATGCACAAATATTTGTATGGAAAAAGGGTGGCTTTATGGGGAGATCCGGATACTTTAATCCCATTGACAGAATTCCTGCTAACACTTGATATGAAACCAGTATATATAGTAAGTGGTACTCCTGGTAAAAAATTTGAAGAAGCAATGCATGAATTATTGGCAGATAAAGTTCCTGAAGCTAAATATAAGAATGGAGAAAGAGCAGATATGTTTCTGATGCATCAATGGATTAAAGAAGAACCGGTAGATCTTCTGATTGGAAATACTTATGGAAAATATATTGCCAGAGATGAAAATACGCCTTTCATAAGAATGGGTTTCCCTATACTTGACAGGATTGGGCATAGTTATTTTCCGTCAGTGGGTTATAGTGGTGCAATGCACCTGCTAACTAAAATTCTGAATGCAATTCTGGATAAAGAAGACAGGGATTGTCCGGAAGAAAAAGTAGAATTAGTAATGTAAAAGGGAAGTTTTATAACGAAAGGGATTGCTTGTCATATGATATTTTAATTGACCGTTCAAATTTAGAATTATGAAACCCTTTCTGGCAGAGCGTGAAAATCAAATTTACAGAAATGGTGCAGATAGCCATATAATGCACTGTTCCAAACCAAGCTTAGCTGGTTCGGTCAGCCAGCGGGCTTGTGTTTTTTGTGGTTCAAGGGTTGTTCTGTATCCTATAGCTGATGCCTTACACCTGATTCATGGCCCTATAGGCTGTGCAGCATATACCTGGGATATAAGGGGGGCCTTATCTTCCGGGCCTGAACTGCACCGGCTGAGTTTCTCAACAGATTTGCATGAGAAAGATGTGATTTTCGGGGGCGAAAATAAATTGTATGATTCCTTGTCTGAGCTAATAGAAAGATATCAGCCATCTGCGGCTTTTGTATATTCTACTTGTATAGTGGGTGTTATTGGGGATGATCTGGAGGCAGTTTGTAAAAAGGTTGGCTATGAAAAAAAAATCAGCGTTATTCCTGTGCAGTCACCCGGATTTAATGGATCCAAAAAGGATGGGTATAAAATAGCGTGTGAAGCCCTTGAAAAATTAATTGGTACGGGTTATAAGGAAATTCCCCCAGTCAGTATTAATATTCTTGGTGATTTTAATATTGCAGGAGAGCTATGGCTACTGGTTGAATATTACAAGCGAATGGGAATTTATGTCAATGCAACTATTACCGGAGATGGTAGGGTAGCGGATATTCGTAATGCTCATAAAGCTGCTTTAAATGTGGTTCAATGCTCCGGGTCAATGATGTACCTGGCTAAAATAATGAAGGAAAAATATGGTATTCCTTTTATGCGTGTTTCCTATTTTGGATTAGAAGATATGTCTGATGCTTTGTATGAGGTTGCCAACTTTTTCAAAATGAAATCTTTAATGGAAGCAGGGAAGGAAATTGTAAGAGAAGAGTTCCAAAGAATAATGCCTGTTATTAATGAATACAAAATAAAATTACAGGGAAAGAAAGCTGCTGTTTATGTAGGTGGTTCCTTCAAAGCTATTTCGCTTATTAAAGCCTTAAGACTGATTGGTGTGCAAACTGTAGTGGTTGGGTCACAAACCGGTACAACTGAAGATTATGAGCTGATTCGCCAATTATGCGATGAAGGAACCATTATTGTGGATGATTCTAATCCTATAGAGTTGTCAACTTTTGTAAAAGAAAAACAGGCAGATATTTTTATTGGTGGAGTTAAGGAAAGACCCATTGCATACAAACTTGGACTAGGCTTTTGTGATCACAACCATGAAAGAAAAGAAGCATTAGCCGGGTATGAGGGAATGCTCAATTTCGCCAGAGAAATCTATGCAACAGCCATGAGCCCGGTATGGCAGTTTACAAAATAAGGAATAGGATTTTCAATGTGTGGATTTCAATGTGAATAGATAAATCAATCAAATAGTATTTACTTAAATAACCCCAATGCCTGAAAATTTAAAAAATACCCCTCAATACATTTCTACGCGTAATGGATGTAAGTTATGTGCCCCTCTGGGTGCCAGTGTGGTATTTAAAGGTATCAGGGGTTGTATTCCGATGATTCATGGATCACAGGGTTGTTCAACTTATATCCGCAGGTATTTGATCAGTCATTATAAAGAACCGGTAGATATTGCTTCTTCTAATTTTAGTGAAGAAAGTACCATTTTCGGGGGAAATAAAAATTTTAATACAGGTATTGATAACCTGATTAATCAATATAAACCTGAGGTAATCGGAATCGCTTCAGCATGCCTTAGTGAGACTATCGGAGAAAATATTCCGCAATTAATCAGCGAATATAAAAAAGCCGGCATTAGGAATACCTTACCTTTTTTCATTCATGCAAGTACGCCCAGTTATCAGGGGTCTCATATGGACGGTTTTCATGAGGCGGTGGTTGCAACAGTTGCAGCATTAGCATTACAGGGTGCTACAGGCAGACACATTAATTTATTTCCGGGTTTTGTATCCACCGAGGATATCCGTCATTTAAAAGATATTCTGAATGATTTTAATTTACCATTTGTTTTATTTCCGGATTATTCAGATTCATTAGATAATCCGCATTGGAAGGAATATCAGATTCTTCCTGAAGGAGGTACTTCAGCAGAAGAAATACAAAATTGCGGTTCAGCAAATGAATCTATTGAATTCGGCTATATTTTTAATGAGGGGGTATTAAATGGCAGAATCAATAAAAATAAACTTCGCCCAACGGCTGCAGGATGGTTATTTCAAAATTACAAGATCCCTTTTAGCCAGATCGGACTGCCAATTGGAATTAAAGAAACAGATCGCTTCTTTCAGGTACTGGAACGTATTTCCGGAAAAGAAACACCCATACATCATCAGCGTGAAAGAGGACGATTAATTGATGCATATGTGGATGGCCATAAATATCATTTTGGTAAACGGGCAATAGTATATGGAGAAGAAGATATGGTGATAGGTATTGTTACTTTTCTGGAAGAAATTGGAATAGAAACGATCCTTGTTGCTTCGGGTGGTGAAAGTGGGAAACTAAAAGAAATCATTGATTTTATTACGGAAGGAAAACGAAAGGATCTGATGGTAATGAATGAAGCCGATTTTGAAACCATGAATGAACTGGCTGAAGAGTTAAAGCCTGATATCCTGATAGGAAACAGTAAAGGCTATTATATAGCCCGCAGGTTAAAAATACCATTGGTTAGAATCGGATTCCCAATCCATGACCGGTTTGGCGGACAAAGGATACAACATCTTTGTTATAAAGGAACACAGCAGTTGTATGACAGGATAACCAATGCATTATTAGAATACAAGCAGGAAAATTCGCCTGTAGGTTATAAATATATGTAACCATCAGGTAACACTTAATTTAAAATCATTTATTAAATAAAAAGCATGATAAACAGAACCAATACAACTGCATCTCATCCCTGTTTTGATATTAAAGCAAGACATACACATGCACGTGCTCATTTACCTGTAGCACCTAAATGCAATATTCAATGTAATTATTGCAACCGAAAATATGATTGTGTAAATGAAAGCAGGCCCGGAGTTACATCTGCGGTACTTTCTCCTTATCAGGCAGTTGCCTATTTAACTGAACTGGATCAGCATATTGAACATCTTTCTGTTGTAGGGATTGCCGGACCAGGTGATCCATTTGCAAATCCTGAAGAAACGATTCAAACGATCAGGCTGGCCAATAAGGCTTTTCCAAAAAAAATATTCTGCCTATCTACAAATGGACTAAACCTGCAGCCATATATTGCAGAAATAGCCGATTTAAATGTTACACATGTAACTATAACAATAAATGCAGTTGATCCGGAAATAACTGCAAAAGTGTATTCCTGGATAAAATATAGAAAGAAAGTTTACAGAGGTTATACAGCTGCAAAAATTTTATTGCAACAGCAGCTGGAATGTATCCCTCTTTTAAAAGAAAAAGGAATTATTGTAAAAATTAATACCGTAATTCTTCCTGGTATTAATGATCATCATATTGAAGAAATTGCAAAAACGGTTGCATCGTTGGGTGCAGATGTAATGAATTGCATACCTGTTGTGCCAAATAGTGATACAGTATTCAAAATATTGGATAAGCCACCTGCTGCAATGGTTAAACTTGTAAGGGAAAAATCAAAACAGCATATTGAAATGATGACTCATTGCGCCCGTTGCCGTGCTGATGCTGCGGGTTTATTAGGGCATGATTTTTCCGGAGCATTTGGATTGTTGCAGGAATTTGCTTTAAGGCCAATTGTGCCTACAGACAACCGCCCTTACACTGCTGTTGCTACCTATGAAGGGATGCTGGTAAATGCACATCTTGGAGATGCAGATTCCTTATATATTTTTAAGCAAACTGCAAACGGATTTCAATATGTAGAAGAAAGGGCAACTCCTGAAGCTGGTTGTGGAGACCTGAGATGGCAAAATATGGCAGAACTGCTGAAAGATTGCCGGGCTTTACTGGCATCAGGTGTTGGCCCTAATCCTTTGAAAATATTACAGGGTTCTGGAATCAGAATTATACAAATGACAGGACTTATTGACGAAGGGCTTGATGCCGTATATAATGGTACAATAATTAAAGCAGTTAAAAAACCAGATGCTTTCAGATGCGGGGAAGGATGTGGAGGCAATGCAAAGGGCTGTGCCTAGCGAATAAATATGTTGAGAATGAAATATTAATCTATAAAATTAAAAGAATGAAAAAACCAGACTATCACATTCTTCTTTGCAATTCTTATCGGATTGCTGGTGAAGCAAAAGGAGCATGCAACAAAAAAAATGCACCAGCTATTATACAATATATGATAGAAGAAGCTGCAGACAGAGGATTGGATGTAACTGTATCCAGTACCGGTTGCCTGAATGTTTGTGCTCAGGGCCCGGTTATGGTAATACATCCTAATAATTTTTGGTATGGTGCAGTAGATGAAACAGCTGTTGATGAAATCCTGGATGCATTAGAAGAAGGAAAGGCGGTGGAAAAATACCTGATTGCTGAAACTGAAAAATAATACTATGATACTACCCTCCAAAATACACCTGATTGACACCACACTTAGAGATGGAGAGCAGGCACCGGGTGTAGTATTTAATTTAAAGGAAAAATTACATATTGCAAATCTGCTTAATGATGCCGGGCTGAAAGAAGTTGAAATTGGAACACCCGCAATGGGTTTGGGTGAAATAGAAGATATGAAAACAATTGCAGACTTTGGTTTTAAATTTAAAACCCTTGCCTGGTGCAGGGCAATTAAAACTGATATTGATGCTGCGATAAAAACAGGAACTGATCATGTTAATATATCCTTTCCTGTTTCCAATATTCAGTTATCTGCTTTGTCCAAATCCAGGAGTTGGGTGTTAGATTCATTGAAAAAAATGACCGATTATGCTTCCCCTTATTTTGAACTGGTTGCAATAGGTGCGCAGGATGCATCCCGTGCAGATTCATCCTTTTTACTTGATTTTATTGGGGAGGCAATATTGTTGGGAGCAAAGAGAGTACGTATCGCAGATACTGTCGGAATTTTAAATCCCATCACTACTTCTGAATTGTTTAAAGCTATCCGAAATCATTTTCCTGAGATTCCGCTCGAATTTCATGGCCATAATGATTTAGGTATGGCTGCTGCAAATACTGTTACAGCATTTCATTATGGCGCCAATTCTGCAAGTGTAACAGTAAACGGTCTTGGGGAAAGAGCAGGTAATGCGGCTTTGGAAGAAGTGGTTATGGCATTAGAATTGAGCAGTACCATCCAGCATGGTATTGATACTTCTTTATTTAACCTTCTTGCAAATACTGTAAGTAAAGCGTCAGGCATGATTATTCCTGATAATAAACCAATAACCGGCAACAAGGTATTCAGTCATGAATCAGGGATACATACCAATAGTATTTTAAAAAACAGAAAAACATATCAGCTTATAGAAGCAGCTGCAGTAGGACGAAGCGAAAGTGATTTTATTTTTGGCAAACATGCAGGCAGTAACGCTTTAACTGATTATTTAAAAAACCGGAATATATGCCCGGAGAATGTTTCTAAACTTTTAGAACGGATAAAGCAAATATCCATCACTACTAAAAAGGGGCTTTCATCAGCAGAAGTATTGCAATTATGTCTTGATGAGTTATAAAATGCAGTATAAACATTAAACCAGTTAAAATGGAAGAAAAAATACCTGAATCAATAGAAAATATAGAAATATTCCGGTTTAAAAAAGAAGCAAATGCATATTACAAAACAGCTATAGGCGGCCTTCGCCGGAAAAATATTTTCACAAATGAAATTTTATATAATATCATTTCGATGTCTATCGAAAAGTACATTATGGCCTACTTATTAGCAAGAAAGTACCTGCCTGCCTGTCACACATTAAGTGGATTGATTAAAGATCTAAAAAAATTTATTCCTGTGGAGGAAAGCCTTGAGAAAAAAGTAGCTCAGTTTGATAATTTGCAATTTATCTGTGTACTATCATTTTTCAGCCCGGAACCTATTTCTGATACTGAAATATCGGATATGGTTCTTGTTCTTCAGCAAATAAAAGAGCTGGTACAAACGGATACGGTATAATATAAATAACAATAAGTATGAAAATTTTCCCTATCAGATTTGACAGAAATGAATTTTCAGGTTCATTTGGAGATATCGGTACAGATTTACCTTTACTTATGGGAATGATTCTGGCATCCGGAATTGATGCTGCAAGTGTTTTAATTATGTTTGGTATGATGCAAATATTTACTGCATTAAAATATGGTATACCCATGTCTGTACAACCATTGAAAGTATTTGCAACAATAGTTATTGCCCACAAATTAACCGGACCGGTTATATTTGGTGGGGGTTTAGCTGTTGGAATTATGATGCTGTTGTTTACAGTTACCGGATTAATTGACAAACTTGCCATTCTTATGCCTAAAGCGGTAATCAGGGGTATTCAATTTGGGTTAGGTATTCAACTGGCGATGCTTGCTTTTAACAATTATATTTTAACCGGAGCGAAGCCTCAAACCTATATACTTGTAGCAATAACCTTCCTTACAGGATTGCTATTCCTGGGAAACAGAAAATATCCTCCTGCAATTTTTATTATTCTTATCGGATTAATTTATGTTACAATCACGGGTGAAAATCATTCTGCTGAGATAATATCTGGCTTTAGTTTTCATCTTCCATTGTTTAATTTGAAGTTTAATAGGAATGATACGATTACAGGTATTCTCTTGCTTGCTTTACCGCAAATACCGCTTTCGTTGGGCAATTCAATTTTTGCAACCAGGCAAATGGCAAATGATTTTTTCCCTGAAAAAAAAATAACAACCCGAAAAATAAGTTATACCTATTCGTTGATGAATATCGTAAATCCTTTTTTTGGAGGTATTCCAACTTGCCATGGATCCGGTGGTATGGCAGGCCACTATACTTTTGGTGCCAGGACCGCAGGTTCGATTGTTATATATGGCTGCATGTTTTTAATTGCCGGACTTTCATTCAATTTTTAATTATTTTCCATTGCCGGTTTTGGGGGTGGTTTTGTTTTTTGAAAGTATTACATTAATTACAACGGTTAAGGATATAATGGAAGTAAAAGCAGATTTGTTTATAGCAATAATTGTTGGATTGACAAGTGCGTTTGTTCCATATGGTTTTGGTTTAGGGATGCTGATTGGTTTGTTTTTGTTTTATCTTAAAATTCCAAAAGCATATCATTTTGAGAAGTAATTTATCTTTTTATATTTTATCCGGAAAATCATTTTTATTTCCGATTTTTTTTATTATAATGCGAAAAGCTAAGTAAAAACAGCTTATTAGAATTATAATTATTCCTAACGGCTTGCCTTTAAAATAATACATTCATTATGAAAAATTATTGTATTAGAAAAGGCAGGGATTGTTATGGCGAATCAGAATTGCCATTATTATTTGGCATTACCAGCCTTTTAAACCGAAGTAAAGATATTAAAGATGTTATGTTACCAATTCTGGAATTAATTAGCATCTATATCAGGGTTAAAAGAAGTATGATTACAATATTAAACCGAGACCTTTCCCAAATATTTATTGAAGATGCTATTGGTTTAACTCAGGAAGAAAAATCTAAGGGGATTTATAAACTGGGTGAAGGAATTATAGGGGAAGTAGTTAAAACAGGATGTGCCATCTTAATTCCTGATATATCAAAAGATCGGAGGTTCTTAAATAAAACAGGGCTGGATTTATCTAAAAATGAAGGAACCTCTTTTGTTTGTGTACCCATTAAATCAAAGTCTGAAGTATTGGGTACATTAAGTATACACCGTTCACAGGATGAAAATTTTTCTATTAAACAAGATCAGGAAACACTTGTCATCATTGGAACTTTAATTGCAGATGCTGTGAAAGTACGGCAGGATAAATTGGAAGAGCTCGAAAATTTGCGAAAAGAAAATGATATCCTCACTTATAAACTCAATGAATTTCAGTATAAGCCCGGTAATATAATAGGTAATTCCGGAAAAATGCGGGAGGTATATCAGTTGATTAAAACCGTTGCACCAACCAATGCAACAGTTCTGATACGTGGAGAAAGTGGAGTAGGGAAGGAGTTAATAGCAGAAGCAATACATAATGCCAGTGCAAGAGCTGCCATGCCATTTATAAAGGTCAATTGTTCTGCTATGCCGGAAAATCTGATTGAAAGTGAATTGTTTGGTCACGAAAAAGGTTCATTTACAGGAGCAGATGGGTTACGTAAAGGGCGTTTTGAGCTGGCTGATAAAGGAACTATTTTTTTAGACGAATTAGGTGATTTGCCTATGTCTACTCAGGTAAAACTATTAAGGGTAATTCAGCAAAGAGAATTTGACCGGGTAGGGGGTGTGAAAACAATTAAAACAGATGTACGGATTATCGCTGCGACTAACAGAAATCTGGAAGAATTGATTAAGACCAATCACTTCAGAGAAGATTTGTATTATCGTATTAATGTATTTCCAATTTATGTACCTCCATTAAGGGAAAGAAAAAATGATATTCCTGGTCTTGTGGATTTTTTTATATTAAAATGTAACAGGATGAATGGAACAAATATTAAACGTATTTCAGGTAGTGCTATTGATTTATTAATGCTCTATTATTGGCCCGGAAATATTCGGGAATTAGAAAATTGTATAGAAAGGGCTTCCATATTAAGTAATGATGGTGTGATACGTTCTAATAATTTACCTCCTACCTTACAAACTGCATCGTCTTCCCATACAGAACGTATAGGAACATTAGCGAAGGTACTGGAAGATGTTGAAAGACAAATGATCATTGATAGTATGGTTTCAACAAAAGGCAATATGGTTCAGGCTTCCGAGATAATGGGGATAACGGAAAGGATTTTAGGGCTAAGGATTAAGAAATATAAAATTGATCCTAAAAGGTATAAATTTTTAAAACAGAAAATAAATGGAACTGATTTGGATTAAATCAGTTCCATGAAAAGCAAGGTATCCTTTTAGTGTGTAATTGAAGGAAGCGAATAAGTTAGTGTTGTATAATAATAACCTCCAATTTGCGGGCCATCCAGGATAGATCGGTAGTAATGATTTAAAATATTGGTGGCCCCTATTTTTAATTCAATTGAAGGCTTTTGAAAAGTATATTTTACTTGAGCATCAATATTGAATACAGCAGGTGAAGGCAATGCAAAACCAGTAATATAGGATTGGTAGAGATAAGTACTTAAATATTTACCATTGATTGTAAAGCTAAGTTTTTTGTAAACATTCAAACCACTTAAAGATAAATTGCTGATCCATGCAGGAGTATTAAATCCATCTTCCAGCCCATCATTCTGTTCTATTTTTTTAAGCGTTTGGTAGCTTACATTTCCTGTAATCTGGTAGTTTTTATTAACGGTATATTTTAATTCAAGTTCAGCACCATAGTTATTTACCTGGGTTTTAGAATTTGTCCACAAACGGTAACGGTCCTGATTCGCTTTATTATATAAAGAATCAGCTGGCCAACTGGTGTTTCCGCCACTACCCGGACCGGAATGCGGTACACTCGTTTCTACCTGTGCAATAAAATTCTTATAAAAATTATAATAGCCATCAATATCTATCAATAATGAATTATTGAATAAGGTGCCGCGATACCCCAATTCAAATGAGTGCATTTGTTCCGGTTGCAAATACGTATAGGTACTTTTCTTTAAAAGACTGGCTTCCTTTTGTATTGCAGCTGCTTGAGACAGGCCCTCATTTAAATCAGCTTTTACAGCATTTTGAAAAGCGGTAATGGAACTTTTTAACCATGAGTTCTCAAAGATCTGTTTAGATTCAGACATCACTTTTAGACCGCCTACACGTTTTACTCCCCCACTATTTATATTGGAATAGCCTTCAAAAATGCTTGGAAAACGATAGCCGTTTTGATAGGAGAAGCGAATGAAGTTAGATTTTGAAACTGCATAAACGGCAGTAAGCCTTGGATTGTATTTTGCATCGAAATATTTTGTACTAACCATACGTAAGGCTGCACTAAGCATTAACTTTTCGTGAAAAAAATTCTGCGAAGCCCTTACAAAAACCCCTCCGCTTGTATAATTAATATTTGTACCTGCAGTAATTGGGTTTATAAAATAATTGCCATCAGGAATGATCATATAATCTCTGAAATCACCACCTACCTGTATATTGTATTGAGAGTGTAATAGTTTACCAAGATCAATACTTCCTTCCGTATGGATCAAATTAGCTTTTACATGCAAAGCTGCACCACTATCCCAATTATTTATCTGCTGAAGTTTAGAAAGCTCTTTATTAAAGGCATCTGTACCCGGCTGTAAACGATTGGCCTTAGCATCGGCTGTGGTTCTTGCAATTGCATGTGCTGCAATAGCAGTACTTCCACCCACATATGCATTATTAAAGGCTGTTGTGTAATTATTGAACCATTGAGTGGTATTGTTAGTGGTTCCTGAACTAAATGCGTCAATATTCTCTGCCATTGAGCGGAGGTTATAAGAGTCACCCGTATTTTCACTGTTTACATAGGCCCTCAACTGCAGGTATGAATTTTTGAATTGCAATATATTTTGTTGTAACATATAGTTTTCCAGCCTGAAGCGATTTGATCTCTGATAAATTGAATTTAATAAAGCAACACGGTAAGTATAAGAAATTTCAGAATTGGCGGTGGGACGATAATAAATCGAAGCATCACCTTTCCAGTTCTTTAAATGATAATCAGTTACATCTTTTTCCCAATAACCGGTTCTGGCAACAGTATATGTTTTGCCATCCTTCAGGGTAATATTTTTCTGATCAGAAGATTCATTACCATATCCGTTAATGGGATCGTATGCTGGATTTGCCGGCCCACCACCGATTCCCACACCTGCATTTAAAGAAGAACTTAAATCATAGGTATTATTAGCGATCCAGTCATAACCCTGTGTTAAACCAGCATTTAATTTAAAAGCCAGTTTTGAACTGACTGCTTTAGCCCAGCGGATATTGGTCTCATTAAAAATATGCGGTGATTCCCCCCCGGGATCACTAATATGATTTACACCAATTTGCTGACGAATAGTTAACCCCTGAGTTGTAAAAGGATCTTTAGTTTTAAAATTTACCAGTCCGTTAATAGCATTCATCCCGTATAATGCAGTTGCCACACCCTGAATAATTTCTACATTATCAATATCTATATCACCAGGACATAAGGAATTTCCGATAGGTGCTCCAATATGGGGAGACTGATTATCTACATTATCTATCATTTGAACAAAACGAACATTGGTAGTATTGGCGAATCCTCTTGTATTGATGATCTTAAATCCCAGACTTGGTGTAATCATATGAACGCCTTTCATATTTCCAATTCCCTCAAAGAAAGTAGGGGAAGCAGTTTGAGCTATTTGTTCTTTGGTAAACTTAGAAATACTAACAGGAGCAGAAAGTAAATTTTCAGATACTCTGGAAGCTGTTACCACTACCTCTTTAAGATTTTGTATAATAGGAAATGTATCACTGGTAGTTATGATTATTTTTTTCTGTGCAAATGAAAAGGAACAGAGTACTGAAAATTTAACAGCAGTAGCTACATATTTTGTAAATGATAAATAGATTTTAATTGGTTTCATAATCATACGTTTTGGTTTATTTGTTTATAAATACGTTTATTGGCAATATGATAATGGAAGCAATTGTCAGATGTAAACTAAATATTTGATATAATGAATAACACAGCATAAATAAGAAATGCTAAACCCCGCCATACCAACCATTTTTTCAAAAGGGGTGTATAATTCCAATGAGTGTAACAATACATTTCTCATCCGATTGAATTGATGCGTTATCTAAAAAAGAGATAACGGGTTACAAAAAAAAGGTAGTGCCCTAAAAACAAAAATGATGCTCCTTATTTAACTCGGAGAGAAGTTTTGTAAATGCTGCTTCAATTTGGTCTACTTCACTAATGATTCTTTTGCCATATCCTGTAAGTTCTGCTCCACCACCATTTTTACCTCCCCGTTTAATAATAAGTACTGGCACTGGGGCTAATCTGTTCAATTGCTCAATAATTTTCCATGCTTGTTGATAAGACATGTCTAATACTTTAGCTGCAGCATTAATAGATCCTTCTCTTGCAATTGCATTCAACAATACAACCCTACCCGGTGCAATAAAACATTCGTTCCCTTTATTCACCCATATATAACCGTCAATTGAAAATGTTTGGTTTGACATAATATTTTTACTCTGAGACCTGTTCAACTGAAAACCAAACATGATGCCAACTGAAAATTTCAGGAACAATAAAACCGATGAATGGAAAAAGGGGAATATATTAGTCTTACTTGCTGAAATTCTTTGCAGATATAG
>Ga0364860_10766_pt2 | contig 15146 bp, 3 predicted proteins | sample ExccelAu500001D4_FD_206916 | JGI IMG/M metagenome (GOLD analysis project Ga0364860, IMG submission 206916) | Enriched cells from Trout Bog Lake Hypolimnion, Wisconsin, USA - BchlTB.Aug20.5000.01 .D4 | ecosystem: Environmental > Aquatic > Freshwater > Lake > Hypolimnion/Profundal zone | place: USA... | reverse complement strand
TGGAAATATTACATGCCTCTTATTATTAAAAATCAAACAACCAAAAACCTGACTGACTTTCAGGTTAAAGTTGTGGTAAACACTTCTTTGCTTGTAAGCCAGGGTAAAATGATAAGTTCGGGAGATGATATAAGATTCCTGGATAGTGGTTCATGCATCACCATGCCATATTGGATTGAGAGTGGAATGAATACCACTTCAACTATTATCTGGGTGAAAATGCCTAAACTTCCCTCTAAAGCTTACAGAACCATTAATATGTATTATGGAAATTCAGCAGCTTCGCCGGTAAGCAATGGCGACAGCACATTTTTACTTTTTGATGATTTCACAGGAACTGCTCTGAATACAACAAAATGGAAAACATTAAGTTATGCTTCAAATAATTCGTATTCAGAATCAGGAAGTATTCTTACTACTTCCGGAGGCAATAGCACCTCAGGAACTAACCAGGGAAGTGAAGTATTAATTTCAAATTCTTCATTTTCTTCCCCGATTATTGTTGAGTCAGATATTACCGCCAGCAGTGGATATTATACTACAATAGGCATATTAAATTCCGGCACGCTGGCTGGATATTCTTTATCTTTAGGAGATGCAAATGCAGGATCAAACAAAGGCATGCATTTAGGTTTGGATTACAGTAATGGCACCTATGCCTCTAATTTTTATACTTCAAATAGCAGTCCTGGTTCCACAACAGGTGTCTGGCAAATTTCATGGCCGTATACAGGAGCACAGTTTGGTTCCTGGCCCGGAGGAACACTTTCTGGCACTTCAACAGGGGCTTCCTTAGCAGGTTCGGTTCAGGTTACATTAGGTAATATATGGACTACTTACGGTTATTCTAAATATGATTGGATTTTTGCCCGTAAAGATGCAGATACGGATGCTACTGTAATTATTGGCGCTGCTATGAGAAACGGCTATCAAAATGATGTTACTTTTCAGAAAGCTTTAGGTGGAAGTTCTGATGAAATTGGTTGCTCGGTGATTACACTGCCCGACAAAGGATATATTATTGGTGGTACCACCACTAGTTTTGGAGCAGGAGGAACTGATATTTTTCTCATCAGAACAGATAGCCTCGGTAAAAAAATATGGGCAAAAACCTTTGGTGGAAGCAGTGCGGAAGGAGCCACAAATTTTGTGTTTTCAGCAGGCGTTGATATTATTCTTGCCCCTGATTCTGAAATTGTAGTTTGTTCCACTACAGCGAGTTATGGGGCCGGTGGCGATGATGTTTATTTTTTTAAAATGGATCTGAATGGAAATCTGAAATGGACTAAAACCTATGGAGGCACGTCCAATGATTATGGTTTAAGTGTAATTAATGATCCCAAAGGGGGTTTTCTATTGTCGGGCGAAACTTTTAGTTATGGCGCCGGGAGTGGAGATGTATTTGTAATTAAAACAGATACTGCAGGAAAGGTTATCTGGGCTAAGGCATATGGTGGTTCCGGTACTGAAGAGGCCGGCTGGAAGATCAGAATTTCCAGAGATGGAAATTATTTGATTTGCGGATATACATACAGTTCCTCTAGTACCTATGACGAATTGTTGATGAAAATTGATGACAATGGCAAACTATTGTTCAATAAGGTTTATGGAACTTCAAGTTATGATGCTGCCACAGCAGTATTAGATCTTCCGGATTCGAGTATATATACTGCCGGGTTCACCTATAATCTTTTCAACTCAGCAAATACAGTTGCCTTGCTTTCTAAATACGATAAATCAGGAAATCTGGCCTGGTCTTATATTTATGACAAAGCCCAGCATTCTTCTTTTTTTGGAACCACCTATGATAGTGTAAACAAAGTTCTTAACAGTCTTATCTGGATATCTAAACTAAACCGGTTTGGCATTTTAAGAACTGACCTTGCCGGGAAATATGTCTTTTTAAAAAACTACGGTCCCGCAACGGGTTCAGGTGCATATACCGGCGGAATTGGGCGTGACATTTTACAATTGCCTACCGGTGGGTTTGCCCTCGCATATTCAACCAATGATTTCGGTGCCGGTGGCTGGGATTATTTTTTTGCGAAGGTTGATAAAAACGGATCAAATTCTGATTCCTGTAACATTACGCCTTATTCCCTCACACCATTTGATTTTACATCCTATATAAGTAATAATACATATACATTCAGCACAGCAAGTGTAAATCCTTCTGTAAATACCGGAATGAAAACTTCTAATGCAAATGTAAAAGACACATTGGCTTGCGACCCTTTGGTCACTGCTTTCAACTGGCAAACGCCATGTTCAGGTCAGGCTACCCAGTTCCTGGATTCTTCTTATTACAAACCAACATACTGGCAGTGGAATTTTGGAGATCCGACTTCGTCATCAAATACTTCTACGCTGCAGAATCCCACGCATACTTATGCTAAAGCCGGTAAATATACTGTCAGGCTCATTTCCGGAAATGGGAATGATGCAGATTCAATTTCCAGAATTATTACCATACTGCTATCACCCAAGCAAATTAAAACGAGTACTACAACCTTTTGTATAGGAGATAGTTTGAATTTTAATGTTTCCGGTACGGGTGGAAAAACTTTTTCGTGGTGGAGTCCGCAATCGGCAATAAATGATTCAACTGATTCTACCGTCTGGGTATATCCGTTTCAAAGTGCAGCATACTTTGCAACTGTAACAGGATCAAATGGTTGCTTAATACACGATACTTTTAAAGTGGTGTTGGATACCTCCTCCAAATGTGCAAAAGTTCCGGGCATTTCAGGCGTTATAAATAACTATGCTGCCGTTTTATCCACATATGATTCATGTTATAATTCATTGACACTTGATACCGTTTCATTTTTTAAGGTCGGGTCAAAGGCACTATTAATCCAGATGAAAGGTGCCACCATTGATACCAGCAACAGTTCTTCTTTCGGCTCCATAAAAAGTATTGGAAATGCAGGTAATTATGAATATGTTATCATTGACTCGGTTTCTGGTAAAAAAGTTTACATAAAATCTAAACTTGTAAATTCTTATGACGCTGCGGGGCTGATGCAACTGGTAACAGTACCACAATATACCAATGTAATAGTTTCCTATCCCGGTCTTACTGCGCAACCCTGGAATGGCAAAAAGGGCGGTGTTCTTATTTTTGAGGCAAGTGGCAATATCTATTTGAACGCAAATATTGATGTAAGCGGAAAGGGATTTGTTGGGGGAATTGCTTTAGGAACGAATGGTAATGTTCCAGGTTGTCACCAGTCCGGATATTATTATAGCAGCATACAACCCTTTGATGGCGCTAAAGGTGAGGGAATTGCTGCCTTTAATAGTGTTTATTATTCTGGAAGAGGTGCCAATGCAAATGGTGGAGGTGGCGGTGATAACTATCTTTCTGGTGGTGGGGGTGGTGGCAATTATGGTTTCGGAGGAATTGGAGGGAAAGAACGAAGCTCTTGCAGTTCCCCCATTTCGAATGGCGGGGTTGGAGGTAATGAGCTGGTTACATACATGAAGCAAAACCGCATTTTCTTGGGAGGTGGAGGTGGTGATGGTAATGGTGGTGGTAATATCAAGTATCAGGTACCCAATGGGGGTGCCATTATTTGTATTAAAGCAAATGAATTGATTTCGAATAGAAAATTAATCATATCAAATGGCATTTCACCTGCTAATGGCGGTAATGGCGGCAATGGTGGTGGTGCCGGAGGTTCGGTATTATTAAATATTACTAATTATCCAGTTGGATGCCATGTAATATTAAATGGGGGTAATGGCCAAAGCATAAATGGTAATCCGGCTACAGGACCTGGCGGTGGCGGCGGTGGTGGGGCTCTTTTGCTTAACGCTTCTTCTCCACCTGCAAATCTTATTTTGTCGGCAAAACCAGGTCTGCCGGGTATTGAATTATCTTCAAGTTCCGGTTATCTGGATTCCACATACGGCGCTGATACGGGAATGATGGGAGGTGTCATTATGGGAATTTCCATTCCTCAAAACAGCACTGGTTTTACCCGACCCCATATAAAAATAACCACCAAGAGTCCGACCCTATGTGTAGGAGATACGGTAAAACTGACTGCTTCCGTCGCAGGTCTCAAATCATTTTCCTGGACGCCATCAGGAACCATAAAAAACCCAAATTCTGCAAATACATATGCTTTCCCAATAACGAATACCGAATATAAGCTGACTGGCATAACCAATGGCGGTTGTACCTTACAGGATTCCGTATTCATTTCTGTTTACCCTTCAAAACCAGTTGCACCGGCAATTATTAACAGCACTGTTACAGACAATGCCGATATCCAATTAACTATTTCATTAAGCAGCCTGTACAGGGTTGCCTCGGTAACAACCTATATTTCAGTGGATGGAGGCGCCTTTACAAAAGTTGCAACATCTGTCCCGGCAAAAACCATTACCATCACTGCCAGTTCTATTTCTGCAACCAAACATCATTATACTTTTTTTGCAATTGCAACTGATTCATGTGGCAACAATAGTGACAGCTCAGCACTCCATACACCGGTTTTATTGCAGGGAACAGCAGGCCAGCTCCGTAATACGCTAAAATGGAAAAATTACATCGGATATAAAGTTGATTCCATTGCAATACAAAGACTTGTGAAAGGGAGCAGTTCATGGATAACTATTGCCAGGCCAAATCCAGCAACTACCAGTTATACAGATAGTTCATACATGAAATGCGGGGTACCTCTTTTCTATCGCATTTTGTCTTATGGTACCGGACAGACCAGCCTTTCGGATACTGTTTCTTTAACACCTTTCGATACCGTTTCGCCTCCTGTTGTTGTAATTCAATATGCTTCAGTGAAATCAAAAAATTACATTTCCTTCAGCATTGAAGGAATTCCTTATGTCATTAAGAAAAATACTTCCAAGTACTTGATCTATGAGCGTAAAAATAGAGAGCCTTTCGCTTTGATCGATTCATTATTTCCTAAAAACAACAAAACTTTCGGAGCTGTCTATAATTATAACGTTAACACACTCAAAGACACCTTTTCATTTGAAGTTTTTGCCGTAGACTCCTGCGGAAATGTTTCAAAAACATCAACGATACTCAGAGCCATGCACCTTGATGGATACCCTCTTGAGGACTCAGTGCAACTGAACTGGTCGGCATATCTGGGTGAAACTGTGTACAACTATTACATACAATCATGGTCAAAATCTCAGGGTTGGAAAAATGCTTTTTATGTTCCGGGTACAAATGCAACTACGATAAAATTTCCTGCAAATTGTAATGATACTTTTTACTATAGAATAAGTGCGGTTTTTTATAACGGCGCTTCAGGTCAGAATACTTTTTCGGATTCAGTTCAGATCATTCCATTTGATACCATACCTCCTTCCCGCGATTCCATGCTCAGTGCTTCCGTTGTGGATGGTTCTCATATAAATCTCACATTCAATACGATACCTGATAAAGATGCTTTTGGCTATATTATTTACCGGAGTAAAAATCACGGAGCCTTTATGGATATTGATACAATTAAAAATCCAGCGTCTAGTCCGGTTCATTTTATTGATAATGTGAATACGCTTTCTGATACATTAAGTTATAAAGTATATGCATTGGATAATTGCGGTAATGTTTCCCTTTCTGCGCAAACCCATCGCACCATTCAACTGAAAGGCAAAGCATTGGATGATTCGAGCCTGTTGTCATGGTCACCTTATATTGGATTTAATGTTAAAAACTATTCCATACAAACCCGGAGGAGAAATACAAACTGGGTGGATACATATACCGGTATTGCTTCTGCAACCACAACATATATCTCGCCAGGTTCCTGCAACGACTCCTTTTATTACCGGATCAAAGCCATTGAAAATGGAGGCACCAGTGCTATATTGTATTCTGACAGCGTTATGGTTATGCCTTATGATACTATTTCTCCTTCAAAGGATTCGATGATCAGCGCTTCCGTTACAGATGGTTCACATATTAGTTTAATCTTTAATAAAGTAGCTGCTCCGGATATTATTGGTTACGATGTTTACAGAAGTAAAAATCATGGGGCATTTGTTAAAGTTGGAACCATCAACCGTCCTAAGATATCTCCCATAACTTTTACCGATAATATCAATACCCTTACCGATACTTTCAGTTATGAGGTTTTTGCTTTTGATTCCTGCGGCAACACATCGAAAACCACACAGGTGCACCGCGCCATCCAGCTCAACGGAAAAGCATTGGATGATTCAAGTTATTTATCATGGTCGCCTTATAAAGGGTTTAATATAAAAAATTATACCGTTCAGACCCGCACTAAGAAAACCAACTGGGCTGATACCTATACAAGTATACTGCCTTCAACAACACACTTTACCGCCCCGGGTTCCTGCAATGATACTTTTTATTACCGTATCGCTGCCATCGAAAATGGGGGTGCAAACGCCGCTGTTTATTCCGATAGCATTGCCATCGTTCCTTTTGATACCATTCGTCCTGTAAAACCGGCCATCACTTATGTTACGGTATTGAATAACAAGTCCATACAGGTCAACTGGGTAAAAACAATATCCAACGATGTCAAAAACTATAATGTCTACAGAAATGGTGTAAAAATAGCCTCTTTAGGCAACCTGACCACCTATACAGATACTGGTTTAAATACAAATAATTCCTATTGTTATGCAGTTGAAGCGCAGGACAGTTGTGCGGGTAACCTGAGCGGGTTATCACCCCCGCATTGCTCAGTTGCATTAAGCACTTCTGTCAAGGGCTGTGAAAAATCCATTTATCTTTCCTGGAATAAATACAGCGGCTGGGCTTCGGTTAAAAAATACGAGATATACCGAACAGTTAATGGCGGGACAGAAAACCTGTTAACCAGCTTATCAGCAAGTACCACAACTTTTAAAGATTCACTTTTAAATTATCATGATCAGTACTGCTACAGGGTTTTGGCGTATGACAACAGCAGCGCCAACGTTTCCTGGAGCAATTTAAGCTGCAACCGGACCTTTTTTGTGGATACTCCACATATCATAACCGTCACCAAAACTGTAACTTCCACTGCCAACGGTACGGTCATTATCCGCTGGAAAAGTATCAATACACCCCACCTGGCATACAACCGGTTGTACTATTCAGCAGATGGTAAAAACTTTAATCTTCTCAAAGATAATATTGCCCCAACCATTGACAGCTTTGCCCATACAGGATTAAATACCCAGCGTACCGACCAGCATTATTACCTGGTAAGCGTAGATTCATGCGGAACAAAATCAGACAGTTCGGTATTTCACAAAAACATGACACTTACTGTGAGTGTAGGTGAGCTTTTGCATATTTTAAACTGGACGCACTATGAAGGATTCAAGGTAAAAAAATATTATATCCAGAAACTGATCAACGGTAATTTCAAAACCATAGATAGCGTGGCTTCCAATGATACAGCATCAAAATATTTCCCGGCACCATGTAATTCGGTGGAACGATATCGAATTGCTGCCGAAGGCTATGCGCCAGGTGAACTGTCATGGTCTGATACAATGGGCAGGCAAGCCATAGATACTGTACCATCTGATGCGCCGGTTTTCAAAAATGCAACGGTGGTCAATGGCACAACTACCCGGATAGATTTTATTGGTTCTGATTCTTTGGATACCTATGATTTTGTTATTCAACGGGCTACTGATGGAAACTGGGCCACTGCGGGCCATATCCTGTTCACCACACCCGGCAAGGCCCTGTATTATCTCGATAATGCGGGGAATACGATAAAGCATCAGCTTTGCTATACCATTATCGCAAGAGATTCCTGTCTCAACGCTACCCCTTCTGATACCTTCTGTGTCATTCAATTAAAGGGCGATTCCCAGAACCTTGGAGATAGCCTGCACTGGACATCTTTCCGGGGTTATGGATTAAAAGACTATGCAGTACTCCGTTACAATGGCACACCCAAATGGGATACCCTGGCCAAAGTGAATAATAATATTTTCCATTACACCGATAAGCCCCTTCCGTGCAATGTGAGCCATATTTATAAAATAGAAGGTTTTGAAAACGGAGGCAGTTTTGTAACAATGTCAGATTCAATCACATTAACCCCATTCGATACCATTAAACCTCCCGGCCCGGTGATCAAACTGGCCACGATACTGGATGACAGCCATATACAGTTGTCATGGCATAAGTCAATATCAAAAGTAAAACTCTATGAATTGAGCATTAAAACAGGAAAAGGCAACTGGAAGGTTTTAGATACGGTAAAGATAGATACTTCTTTTATTTTTAATGGGTTGAACACCCCTGATTCGGTATATGATTTTAGGATTGTGGCCATCGACAGTTGTGCTGCCAATCGAAGCCTGCCATCAGTTTATCATTCACCCATACAACTGGGAGGGAAGGGTCAGAATCTTTCCAATTTACTCACCTGGAAAAAATACGAAGGATGGGCAAGTGTATCAAAATATTATATCTACCAGCTCAATAAAACCACCGGTGTATATACGAAGATCGATTCGGTAAGTGGTTCGACATTAAGTTATCTTCACAAACCTTTGCCCTGCGATGTAATGCAGGCTTATAAAGTTGCGGCACTGGACAATACCGGTCAATACCTGAGTTATTCTGATACGGTGCAGTTGACCCCCTATGATACCATTAAACCACCGGAGGTTGTGATCAAATATGCTACAGTGCTCAACAACAACCAGATAGCACTTTTCTGGCATAAGTCTATCCCTAAAGTAAAATTGTATGAACTGAGCATAAAAACCGGGAAAGGAAACTGGAAGGTTGCGGATACGGTAAAAATTGATACTTTTTTCACCTTTAAAGGACTCAATACGCCTGATTCGATATATGAATTCAAAATCGTTGCTATCGACAGCTGCGCTGCAAATCGAAGCCAGCCATCAGTTTATCATTCACCCATTCAGCTTGGTGGTTATAACCAGAACCTTTCCAATCTGCTTACATGGAAAAAATATGAAGGATGGAACAATGTGCGTAAATATTACATATACCGGCTTATTAGTGGGTCTTATGAAAAAATTGATTCGGTGAGCGGCAATACATTAAGCTATCTGAACAGACCCTTGCCCTGCGATGTAATGCAGGCTTATAAAATTGTGGCACTGGACAATACAGGACAGTATCTGAGTTATTCCGATACGGTGCAGTTGACCCCCTATGATACCATCAAACCGCCTGCCCCTGTTATTAAGTATGCCACTGTGATTGACGGTAGTCATATTCAATTGCTATGGCATAAATCCATTCCCAAAGTAAAACTCTATGAACTCAGTATCAAAAGGGCGAATGGCAACTGGCAGGTTGCCGATACGGTAAAGATTGATACTTCATTTATCTTTAGCGGGTTGACAACTTTTGATTCTGTGTATGCCTTCCGCATTGTGGCCATTGATTCCTGTGCGGCCAACCGCAGTACATCGAGCAGTTACCATTCTCCGGTAAAGCTAAGTGGTACCGCACTTGATGATTCTATCCAACTGAACTGGAAGGCTTACGAGGGTTTTGCATCCGTGAAAGAATATTATATTTATCAGTTAATGGCTTCCGGATGGAAAATACTGGATTCGGTACCGGGCAATACCCTTAGCTATACATCCAAAACCCTTCCCTGCAATGTGCCTCAGGCTTATCGAATTGAAGCATTGGACAATACGCGTTCTTACCTAAGCCGGTCCGATACCGTTAGCATTACCCCATTTGACACCATCAAACCAAAACCACCTGTATTAAAATATGCTACGGTATTGCCTTCCCAATCGGTAAAAATAGCCTGGCAATGGGACCCGAAAAGTGATGTTAAATTTTTCGAGATATGGCGCAGCAAAAACAAGGGTATACCCGTTCTGATTGACACGGTCCTTTATGATTCTTCATATATAGATACCAGCGCCCGGCCGCAAGACAACCACTATAGCTATCATATCATAGCGATAGATTCCTGCAATAAAGGCAACCGCTCAAGGCCATCCAATACAGATACGCTGATATTTCTAAGGATCAGATCAGTATTCTGTACCCCACAGGTGCGTCTGCAGTGGACCGCCTATACGGGGCCTGATGTGAGTTCTTATCATATATTCCGTTCTGTTGACGGCAAAACTTTTACCGGCATTGGGACAACTTCGCCAAAACAGCCTGTCTTTAACGATAATTCGGTAAGTCTCGGGTTGAAATATTATTATACTGTCCTGGCTATTACAGCAGTTGGTGACAGCAGTTTCTCAGATACGCTGGGAATTGTGCCCAGTGTTGTTCCTCTGGCTGATTCCGCGCAACTGGTCTATGCCACTGTCATCAAAAGTGATGAGAAAAAGGGAGCGATCATGGTCAAATGGCGCCAGGACAGTCCCAGTGATACCAATGCAAAAGGCTATTATATTTATTCGCTGAATCCATCCACCGGTAAATATGTTTTGGTTGAAAACCGTACAAACCTGGGAGATACTACCTATATAGATACTGCGATCAACACCATTCAATACGCCTATAAATATTATATTGTAATATACAATCTGTGTGATCTGGGGATCAATTCAAGAATCCACCGCCCGATATTGCTTACAGTCAATAATGGCGATCTGCATGCGCAGCTTAGCTGGAAAAATTACATTGGGATTCCGGTAAAAAGATATATGGTTTATAAATCACAGGATGGTGGACAACCTTATTTGCTGAAGATTACAGGGACCGATTCGCTCCTGGCAGACAGCAACATTTATTGCGGGCACAGTTATACCTATCAGATACAGGCTATCCTTGCCAATAATGAAATTACTTTCTCCGATTCGATAACGATTAAAGCCTACGATACCGTCAGACCTAAAACCAGACCTGTCAAGGATGTTACCGTCACCAGGACAGGCAGTTTAACAGGCAATATTTCGCTAAGCTGGAACCCTGCCAAAGATGCCAACCTGAAGGGATATAACATCTTCCGGAGTGATGATGGTTTCAGCTGGTTCCAGATTAAAGAAATATATGGAGACACCAGCATGGTGGATTCGGGACTGAACACTTATGGGCAGCCTTATTATTATAAAATACAGCCTTTTGACAGTTGCGGCAATCTGGGAAACTACAGCCAGGTTCATCAAAGCATCCAGCTGAAAGTACAGGCTCAGAACAGCTATAACCAGCTGCACTGGAACCGTTATCAGGGATGGCCGGTTAAGAAATATATCATTTACAGGGATGGGAAAATATGGGGTAGAACCGGGAAAGACAGTTTGAGTTTCAATGATACCCTTGTATATTGCGGTATCGTATATCAATATCAGGTAAAAGCCATTGACAGTCTGGATGATACGTTGTTTTCATTCTCCAATACCGACAGCGCAAGGGCATATGATCACATATCTCCGCGAAAGGTGTATATTAAGACTGTATCCGTTCTGAACCCGAATAAGGATCTAACCATAAGTTGGTCTCCATCAACATCATGGGATGTTATGAACTATGATGTATACCGAAAATTGGCCATTGATGGCAGTATGCATCTCGTGGGGACCACTACCGACACAGTTTTTATAGATGCCAGTTCCGAAATAACCCAGCCGGATTGTTATTATGTTTTTGCCAACGACCATTGCAGCAACCGCAGTGATGGCAGCAACCCGGGGTGCATCATGATTCTGAGTGCAAAAGCTTCGGCAGGCGCAGCCAACAGATATAACGATCTGAAATGGAATGGATACCAAACCTGGTTTGATGGTGTACAGACCTATAATGTTTATAAAAATGATGATGGAGCCGGGTGGCAACTTATCGGTACCACCAGTACGGGTAATGTTCATGAATACAGCGATGCCAACCTGAGCGATTCCACCATAGATTTTTGTTATCAGGTAGAAGCAGTAGAAAACGCAGGGAAACACAATGAGCTTACCAGATCTACCGTAGTTTGTGTACATCAGGATGCAACATTATTCATTCCCAATGCCTTCACACCTTATAACCAGGACGGTATAAATGATAAGTTTGGTCCGGTAGGATTGTACATCAAAAATTATTCAATGAAAATATACGACCGCTGGGGTGAAGAAATTTATAATACCAGTTCGGGTCAGCCCTGGGATGGGACTTTCCATGGACAACCGGTACAGCAGGGGGTATATATCTATTATATTTCCGTACAGGATTATAATGGAAAGATCACGCGTTTCACAGGAAATCTTTCCATGTATGAATAATATGAGGGTAGGAAATTCCGGCTAGTAATATCAGGAACCAAAATATGGAAACTGCAAGAAAAAATCAGCTTTTAGCCTCAGTCCTGAACTTTACTGAATCTTAAAATCATTCATAAAAGCCGTGGTAAATTTGCCTTCAATGTAATTTTTATCGTTCATAATCTGCTGGTGCAATGGAATTGTGGTATGCACACCTTCGATCACAAATTCATCAAGACAACGCCGCATCTTTACAATAGCTTCATCACGGGTCCTTGCGCTCACAATAAGCTTAGCGATCATGGAATCATAATTGGGCGGAATGGTATATCCCGCATATATATGTGAATCTACGCGAACACCATGCCCACCCGGTTTATGCAGGTTAAGGATCTTACCCGGGCTGGGTCTGAAATCATTAAAAGGGTCTTCAGCATTTATTCTGCATTCGATGGCACATTTCTCCGGGAAATAATTCTTGCCTGAAATTGGAATACCTGCTGCAACAAGGATTTGTTCTTTTATAAGGTCATAGCTGATAACTTCTTCCGTAACAGGATGTTCAACCTGAATACGGGTATTCATTTCCATAAAATAGAAATTACGGTGTTTGTCGACAAGAAATTCTACAGTTCCTACGCCTTCATAATTAACTGATGCACCTGCAGCAATGGCTGCCGCGCCCATTTTCTCACGAAGTTCCGGGGTCATAAATGGCGATGGCGTTTCTTCAATCAGTTTCTGGTGCCTGCGCTGAATAGAACAATCACGTTCAGACAAGTGGCATAGAGTACCAAACTGATCGCCAACAATCTGTATTTCAATATGTCTGGGTTCTTCTATATATTTTTCAACATACATGGCATCGCTGCTGAAAGCGGCACCTGCTTCCATTTTTGCTGATTCAAAGGCTTTTTCAAGATCTCTTTCTTCCCAAACCACACGCATACCCCGGCCGCCACCTCCGGCAGATGCTTTAATAATGATTGGATAGCCTACTTGCTTGGCTATTTTTTTCAATTCTTTTATGTCAGTCACAAGTCCGTCAGAACCCGGAACCACAGGAACACCTGCTCTTTTCATGGTGTCTTTAGCATTGGCTTTGTCACCCATTGCTATGATCATTTCCGGTTTCGGTCCTATAAACTTAATGCCATGCATATCGCATATTTCAGAAAATTTGGCATTTTCAGACAAAAAACCATAGCCTGGGTGAATCGCATCGGCAGCCGTTATTTCAGCTGCAGCCATAATCCTGGAAATATTCAGATAGGATTGTGAACTTGGAGCCGGGCCTATGCATACGGCTTCATCTGCAAATCGTACATGCAGACTGTCACGGTCTGCAGTACTGTAAACAGCCACCGTTTTAATATCCATTTCCTTACAGGTACGGATAATGCGAAGTGCAATTTCGCCTCGGTTGGCGATCAATATCTTTTTAAACATATGTTTCTGTTGAATGAAAACTATTCTACCAAAAATAATGGCTGATCGTACTCGACCGGGGTCATGTCATCTACGAGAACCTTGATAACGGTTCCTTCAACATCTGATTCTATCTCATTAAACAATTTCATCGCTTCAATTACACAAACCACCTGTCCTTTAGAAACATGATCACCTACGTTGATAAACTCAGCTTTGTCAGGTGATGGTTTTCTGTAAAATGTGCCTATCATCGGAGATTTTACTTCTTTATAATTGGCTGCTGATTGTACAGGAGCCGCCGGTTCTGGTGCTTTTGCTTCTGCAGATCCGGCAGGTGCTATGTGTACAGGTGTTTGTTGTGCAGGAATATTGAATACCTGTGGTGCCGGAGCTGCCTGTTGATATGCAACACCGGTTCCGGTTTTTATTATGATCTTAAAATCATCCTGTTCTACCTCAACTTCACTTACCCCGGCCTTGGCTACAAAGCGGATAAGTTCCTGAATTTGTTTTAGATCCATGTTATTTATTTTTTTACGCGTTCGTAATAGGCCCTGGTTCGGGTGTCAATTTTAATCAAATCTCCGATATTAACAAAAAGTGGCACCATTATTTGTGCTCCGGTTTCTACGGTTGCCGGCTTGAGTGTATTACCGCTGGCGGTATCGCCCTTCATGCCCGTTTCGGTATAGGTTACTTCAAGTGCTACGAAAGGAGGAAGGTTGCATACCAATGGGCTTTCTGTTTCCCCATGAAACATTATTTCAACTTCCTGACCCTCTTTTAAGAATTCATGCCCTTCAACAAGTTCTTCTGGTATGGTAACCTGCTCAAATGTTTCAGTATTCATAAATACATAGCCGAATTCCTCTTTATAAAGGTATTGGTGTGGCCTGGTTTCAATTCTTGCCGTGTTTACTTTCACACCGGAAGTAAAAGTATTGTCAATTACTTTTCCGGTGGTGAGGCTTTTAAGCTTAGTCCTCACAAATGCGGGGCCTTTACCGGGTTTTACATGCTGAAATTCAACAATTGTAAACAAATCATTGTTAAATTCAAGACACAAACCATTTTTAAAATCTGCTGTCGTCGCCATAATTAAATTACTGAATTTGGAAGTTAGTGCATTTAAACGATTCTCCGTTCAAGAAGGCACTAACTTTTATCAATCTTAAAAAGTTATAAAGTTGCGCAATTTAGGAAAACTTTGATAGAACCGGAAAAATCCTGTGTCTATATGATTCATAAATAAAAGTAAATATCAGATTTTTAAAATGATATCCGAATATAAATTTCCCTGGTATTCTGCTGATTGAAGATTAAAGACAGCCTGATATTAGGTCTGGAGAACGCTGTTGATTGGCACATTGAAATAAATTCAAAACTTTTTCAGAATACGGAGTCTATTGGTCAAAACTTTAATCAATTGCCAATTATCGTAGCATATATACGAAAAATTATGCCTGAATGACACGTATAAAACCTGATAAAAATCATTCAATCAACTTTTATTTGGCACTAAATGGTAAGTTTGCACCTGTTATTTTTGTACA
>Ga0364860_10590_pt2 | contig 15169 bp, 15 predicted proteins | sample ExccelAu500001D4_FD_206916 | JGI IMG/M metagenome (GOLD analysis project Ga0364860, IMG submission 206916) | Enriched cells from Trout Bog Lake Hypolimnion, Wisconsin, USA - BchlTB.Aug20.5000.01 .D4 | ecosystem: Environmental > Aquatic > Freshwater > Lake > Hypolimnion/Profundal zone | place: USA... | reverse complement strand
GTTGATGGTGCCGCCGTAATCGTTATAGATATCAATGCCATCGCCATTGCCATTAATTGTGCCATTATTGGTTAGTGTGTTGATGGTGCCGACGTTATAGATGCCTAAGCCAAAGCCATAGTTATTGCTAGTTCTCACATACCCACTATTTTCTATCGTGGTCGTTGAGCCGTAATTTTCTATAGCAGCACCATAGTTATTACCACTTGTTACTCCACTATCCGTTACAGAGACTGGGCCTGTGTAGGGATTTGTAAGGGTATAGGTGTCAGGTATTGATAAATCAGTTGCCCATATACCGTCCGCCCAAAGCTGAGTAAAGGCCCAAAGAGCTAAGGAAAATAATAATTTTTTACTCATCGGCTAAACCATTTTAATTTTAGTTTCACTAGATTATTAATTATAATAATCATATTGTCAGCGTATTAAGTATACAGCAAAAGTCGTTTAAAACGACTTTCCTAAACCCCTAGCATAAATACTCAATGCGCTTCTTTGAATTTACAACACCGACACCCGAGCAAAACCGTATCAACAGCCTCAAAAAGCAAAAGGCAAGGGCAGCGGATGCTTTAAAGGCTGAGCAGGGTAGGCAGAAGCGACAGAAGGCACTGGCAAATATCAGTAAGAATAATCAGGTGCTGGCCAAGCTGAATAACTAGCAATCACTCCACACTTTAGTCAGCACCTAGTTTACTTAATACACCTTAGTTTATTGTTTCTCAGGTTGACACTCACCTGCTTTAACTTGATAATTGCGGCCCTTAGGGAGATTAGCTCAGTTGGTAGAGCAGCGGACTCTTAATCCGTTTGTCGCGAGTTCGACCCTCGCATCTCCCACCAGTATTCAAGGAGTTAGCTCAGGCTAGGTCCTTTTTTTTCGCTTACACACCGAGCACAATAATTCATATAAAATCTTTTGCTTACACACCGTCATTTATTTGACGGCTTTTACATGTGAGCTTAAAGTTAGTTTATGCCAAAACAATCACCCACTACAACAGTATTACTCGATCGCCAGCTAATTATATATAAGCGTGAGCGCAGTAATGTTTGGCAGTGTCGCTTTCAGGTTGATGGCAAATGGCAGCGCACTAGCACAGACCAAACAGATAAAGACAAAGCTGTGGCTGCAGCACATGAAATTCTTATCAAAGCTAATGTGCGTAAAGAGATGAATGTTTCACCTATTACTCGCACATTTAGGGATATCGCTAAGCTTGCTGTTAAGCGAATGTATGATGAGCTTGAAGCTGGGCAGGGCAAAGTTAGCTATAAAGATTACAAACTAGCTATCGATAACTACTTGATACCAGCATTAGGCAAATACTATATAGACAATATAGATTTAAAAGCCCTAGATAAGTTAGATGATTACCGCATCAAACAAATGGGGAAGACCCCTAAAAGAAGCACAATCGTTACTCACAATGCTGCGCTCAATAGAATATTTGATGAAGCAATTATTCGTGGCTTTATGGTGGAAAGTAATCGTCCTAAGCTAGAAGCCAAAGGTAAGAAGGGCGAGCGTCGCGTTGAATTTAGCCTAAAAGAGATTGCAGCGTTAAAAGGCAACTTTGATGCTTGGATAAGTAGGGGCAGGGCAGATAGTAAAGAGCTGAGGGCCAAACAAAAGAAGTTAGTGGCAAAAATCCATGAAGACGTGGCAAATGCCCGACATCACTTCCTTCATCAACAATCCTATCGCCTTGCTGTCAAAAATCACGCTACAACGGTGATGATGGAGACTTTGATGATTAAGAATATGGTTCGCAATCGAAAGTTGGCGCGCCATATTAGCGATTGCAGTTGGGGTATGTTTGAAAATGCTTTGGAATACAAGCTGGCTGAAAATGGCAAAAACCTCATCAAGATCAACACCTTTTTGCCCAGCACCAAACAATGCCGCATGTGCAAAACCAAAAACAGTCAAATTACACTTAAAGATAGAGTATTTGTTTGCCGCAACTGTCATCACACCGAAGATCGTGACTTGCATGCCGCTATCAATATTCGTGATTTTGGCTACGAACAATACACCAGGTCGCTAGGTACTTGCGAAACTGTAAAGCGCTCCCCAGACGCTATATCCGTTGGTGCGGATGAGTCTGCGAAAGGTTCCAATGTTATTGGAATGGGTCGGTTAGAAGAAGCTCCCGCTAGATTTGCGTATGCAAATTAGCGGGAGTAGTTCACATGCCTTGTTTAGTTTTTAGGTGCAAAGAGTTAGCAGTTGTATATTACACCAAAAAAGAATAACTTAGCCTTAACAAAACATATCTTTAGTAATAACTAGGTATTAATATTTCGATCGTTGGGGCTTTTTTAATGTTATTTAATCATCATCATCATTATTCCCGCAAAGACATTGCAAGAATTGCAACTCAAGCAATGCTTGAGCGAGGTCTAGAGCCAGAGTTTTCTAAAGCAGTTATTCAGCAGTTAGAAAAAATTGATTCCCCAGGCGAAGATCTAGATCCAAATATTTTTGATCTTACTGATTTGTTATGGTGTTCACTTGATAACGATGACTCTATGGATCTTGATCAGTTAACGGTTGCAGAAGTGCTTAAGAATGGACTTGTTAAAATATATGTAGCGATAGCAGATGTTGATTCCGTTGTTAAAAAAGATACACCGATTGACGAGCACGCGAGGATAAATGCAGCCTCTATTTACACCTCGGCACGTATCTTTCCCATGTTGCCAGAAAAGCTTTCAACAAATCTTACCTCTTTAAATCCTGATGAAGATCGATTGGCTATTGTGGTTGAAATGGTAATCGATAAAGATGGCTACCTGACTGCTCCGCAGATCTATCGTGCTAAGGTACGTAATAAAGCCAAGCTTGCTTACGATGCAATTTCTGATTGGATTGATGGGAAAATCCCACCGCCGGAAGCTTTGAGTAAAGTAAAAGGCATGGCAGAGCAGATTGAAATTCAGGATAAAACCGCGCAAATTATTAGAAAGCGTCGGCATGCGCAGGGCTCGTTAGAGTTTGAGATTTTTGAGCCCAAGGCCATATTTAATGGTGAGCAAGTGGTTGGAATCGTTCAGCAGGTACAGAATCGAGGTCGCCAGCTTATCGAAGAGTTTATGATTGCAACGAATGAGTGCACTTCAAAATTTTTAGCGGCGCAAGGACATTCTTCATTGCGAAGAGTAGTTCGCTCGCCTGAAAATTGGATGCGTATTGTTGAGTTAGCTAAGAAATTCGGCGAGACTTTGCCTAATCAACCTAATTCAAAAGCTTTATCGCTTTTTTTAGCGAAGCAGCACAAAGCAGATCCAATACGATTTCCTGATTTGTCCTTAGTGATTGTAAAGTTGATGGGTTCTGGCGAATATGTTGTCGAACGACCAAATAGTGAACCCGTCGGACATTTTGGACTCGCAGTGAGAGATTATACGCATTCAACAGCTCCAAATCGAAGATATCCAGACCTTATTACCTTGCGCATGATTAAGAGTGCTTTGCAAGATACTGTGCCAGCTTATAGTGATGCTGACTTAGATCTCTTAGCTGAACATTGTTCACGCCAAGAGGATGCTGCAAGAAAGGTGGAAAGGCGTGTCAGGAAATCTGAGGCGGCTTTGGTGCTGTCATCACATATTAATCAGACCTTTGATGCAATTGTTACAGGCAAGTCAATTACTGCTACTTGGGTGCGTATCTTTGATATGCCTGTAGAGGGTTTGTTATCTGATGGAATGCCAGACTTACATGTAGGAAGAAAGCTTCGTGTCAAGCTGGTTTCTACCAACGTAGAAAAAGGCTTTATTGACTTTGTTCAAGTAAGTTAATTGGATTTTGACTAATTTGGTTAACACTATTTGTGTGCAGTGCAAATATACTCGCACTTAAATAGTGCTTAGCAAGACTTTTTACTTCGACATTTCTTTCTCTTGGCTAGGTTTTAGAAGTGGCACACGGATTGCTTCTGATCTTAGTAACCATTCAAGAGCAAAGCGATGAGTCATCATGAAAAGCGAAGCAACAAGTTATTTCGATGAAATGAATACTGGCCCAAGCGGGGTACGCGATTTATATAGGAACTATGCAAACTGGTTGCGGGATGTACCTGCGGAGCAACTCGAAAGCAAGCGTCAAGAAGCCGAGCTTCTATTTAGGCGCGTAGGGATTACCTTTAATGTTTATGGTGAAAATGCAGGCACGGAGCGTTTGATTCCGTTTGATGTGATTCCAAGGTTATTGGATGCAAAAGAGTGGAGTGTTCTTTCCAAAGGTGCAATTCAGCGCGTGCGAGCCCTCAATATGTTTTTGCATGATATTTATCACGATCGAGAGATTATCAAGGCAGGACTTATTTCTGAAAATATCCTCACGCACAGCCAATATCGACCAGAGATGTTTGATGTGAATGTGCCCGGGGGTATTTATGCGCATATTGCTGGCATTGATATTGTGCGCACGGGTGAAAATCAATTTTATGTGCTAGAAGATAATTTACGCACACCATCTGGCGTTTCTTATATGTTGGAAGACCGCAAAATGATGATGCGGCTTTTTCCGGAATTGTTTCGTCGTTATTCAATTGCGCCTGTCGAGCATTATCCACAAGTTCTTAAAAATAACTTACGCGCTGTGGCACAAACCGGCGTAAAAGAGCCAACAATCGTTTTACTCACTCCAGGTGCTTATAACAGCGCTTATTTTGAACATGCTTTTTTGGCGCAACAAATGGGGGTTGAATTGGTGGAAGGCCAAGATCTATTTGTGCGAGGTAACGCGGTATATATGCGCACTACAGAGGGTCCTAAAAGAGTAGATGTAATTTACCGCCGTTTGGATGATGAGTACATTGATCCGCTCGCGTTCAATCCTGAAAGCATGCTTGGTGTTCCTGGCTTATTTTCCGTTTATCGCAATGGGGGTGTTACGCTTGCTAATGCTGTGGGCACTGGCGTGGCTGATGATAAGTCGACGTATATTCGCGTACCTGAGATGATTAAATTTTATTTGGGCGAGGAGCCTATTTTATCGAATGTGCCTACTTATGAATTAAGCAAAAAAGAAGACCTCGCTTATGTGTTGGATAATTTACCTGAGTTAGTGGTAAAGGAAGTTCAAGGCTCAGGTGGATACGGGATGTTGGTAGGGCCAAGTGCAAGTAAGCAAGAAATTGCCGATTTTCGTAATCGTATTTTGGCTGACCCAAGTAACTATATTGCCCAGCCAACTTTGGCACTTTCCACATGCCCCACGTTGGTTGAAAAGGGCATCGCACCCCGTCATGTGGATTTGCGTCCGTTTGTGCTTTCTGGTGAAACGGTAACTTTGGTTCCTGGCGCACTTTGCCGTGTGGCAATGAGAGAAGGCTCTTTAGTTGTTAATTCCTCCCAAGGGGGTGGAACAAAAGATACATGGGTTCTGCAAGAGAATTCTCACCAAGAATTATCAGCGATCGAGTCTGCACTCAAGAGTGAGGTGGTTGTATGTTAAGTAGAACTGCAAACCATTTATACTGGATGGCGCGCTATATTGAACGTGCGGAAAACATGGCGCGTATTTTGGATGTGACTGCCAATATGGCTTTGGTCCCAAAAGCAGCCTTGAGCGAGGCAGCTTTGTGGCAACCTGCTCTAGAGATTTCAGGTAATGCGGATGCTTTTAATGCGCGTTTTAGTGATTACACCGCAAGTAATGTGATTCATTATTTAGCGATGGATCCAGAAAATCCATCGAGTATTTATTCTGCATTGCATAGTGCGCGCGAAAATGCACGGGCGGTGAGGGTCGCAATGACTTCTGAAACATGGGAAAACATCAATGCACTCTGGTTGGAGTTTAGCCAGTTTGAAGGTAAGGATTTGGCGGTGAGTGGTTTACGTGAGTTTTGTGATTGGGTCAAAGCGCGTTCTCATCTATTTCGTGGCGTGAGTTTTGGTACTATGCTTCGCGATGATGCTTTCCAATTTTTACGCTTAGGGACATTTATTGAGCGCGCTGATAACACTGCCCGTTTACTAGATGTGAAATACCACTTATTGCTTCCTAAAGAACAAGAGGTTGGTGGTGGTGTAGATTATTATGAATGGAGTGCGGTATTGCGTTCTGTTTCTGCATTTCAAGCGTATCAAAAAGTTTTTAACGATACTATACAACCTTGGCGTGTTGCTGAGTTGTTGGTTCTGCGCAAAGATATGCCGCGTTCATTACACGCTTGCTTCACTGAAATTACTGCAATTTTAGAGAACCTTACTACGGGTCGGCATGTGGAATGTAGAAGAATTGCAGGTGAGATTAATGCCAGTTTGCAATATGGGCGTATGGACCATATTTTTCAGAACGGTTTGCATGAGTTTTTAACGGAATTCATTGAATGTAACAATCAATTAGGCGCTGAAATACAAAACAGTTTTCTCAATATTCATGCGGCATAAACTGCATTCACAAGATTCCATAAAGATTAATTAAACATTATGCAACTAAGTATTCAACATACTACACACTATAGTTATAGTCATCCGCTTAATTACAGCATTCAGCAATTACGCTTAACACCTCATGATGGTTTCGGTCAGCGTGTTAAAAATTGGGCTATTTCTGTAAATGGTCAATTAAGCCAACATTTTGATACTTATGGCAATGTGGTTCACACCATGGTGTTAGATGGCAATCACAGTGAAATTAAACTCATCGCAAAAGGGGAAGTGGAGACGGGTTTGCCTATGCTGGCAAATCAAGAGCGCTTACCTTTAACGATTTTTTTGCGAAATACACGGTTGACAGAAGTGAGTACACAGATTAAAAATTTTGCAATGCCGCTAGGCTATTTGAATACGGTTGAAGATTTAGAAAGGCTAAGTGCAGCCATTATTGAACGCGTGCCATATGTAAAAGGCGCGACAGGTGTTTACACGACTGCGCCACAAGCCTTTGAGGCCGGTACAGGCGTATGTCAAGATCATGCCCATATCTTTATTGCTTGTTGTCGTAGTTTGGGCATTCCAGCGCGGTATGTAAGTGGCTATTTGTTTACTGATGATGGACATTTGCTTGAAAGTCATGCTTGGGCTGATGCTTGGTTGAGTGACATAGGCTGGATAAGTGTAGATGTTTCAAATCGCTGTTTGGCTGACGCTGCCCATGTGAGATTGGCAACCGGCTTGGATTACCATGATGCTTGTCCTGTGAGTGGAGTGAGGGTTGGTGGGGGAGTGGAAACAATGCATGTGGGAGTGAATGTTTGGCAGTTGAGTGCTAACGGCAAGTCACCCGATATCAAAAAACAAATTGAACAAATTCAGCAGTAAACAATATAAATATTAGAAAGATGGACGGAGAAAAGTATGACCTATTGCATTGGCTTGTTGCTTGATGAAGGCTTAGTGCTGGCTTCGGATACCCGCACCAATGCTGGTGTGGATCAAGTGGCTATATTCCCAAAAATGCATCATTTTGAAGTGCGCGGTGAGCGCATGATTACCTTGCTTACAGCCGGTAATTTGGCTATTACACAGTTGGTAGTGAATCGATTGCGTGAAGCAATTAAAAAGGATGAAGGTTCACACCTTAACAATGTGACCTCTCTATTTGATGCTGCAAGCTTAGTCGGTGACGAAGTGCGCTTTGCTTTTGAACGTGATGCTGAACATCTTAAAAATCATAATGCAGATTTTTCTGCAAGCATTATTGTTGCAGGGCAAATCAAGGGCGAAAAACCGCGACTTTTTAATGTATATAACGCGGGAAATTTTATTGAGCCAAGCATTGAAACGCCATATTTCCAAATTGGCGAAACCAAGTATGGCAAGCCTATCATTGATCGTGTGATTAGACATGATACTGAGATGATGGACGCTGTTAAATGCTTGCTGATTTCTTTTGACTCAACTATTCGTAGCAACATTTCAGTTGCAGCCCCTATTGATTTAATGCTCTATCGTAAAGACACTTTCCATGGTGATTGCGCACAGCGCATTACTGAAAATGACCCCTATTATGCAGTGGTTCGTAAGTCTTGGTCTGAAGGGCTAAAAACTGTGTTTCATCAGATTAAAAATCCAGATTGGTGTTAAGTATGATTTTGCCAACACCTACTGACATTCGTGACGTTTCACTGGCCATTCGAGATGCCGTTGCCCCCGTGTTTTTGTTAACAGGTATTGGCTCAATTCTTGGGGTTTTGGTAAATCGATTAGGTCGTTCAATTGATCGTGCGCGAGTGATTAATGCAATGAATGATGAGCAGTTTTACATATATCTTGATGAGCTCAATATCATTGTAAAACGTACCATGTGGATGCGCTGGTCAGTGGGTTTGTTTATATTTGCTGGGTTGTGTGTTGCCCTGTCAATTGCTTCAGTGTTTATTAGCGCGGAGTTGAAAGTGAATCTTCCTCATTTTGTGCTGATTGCCTTCATTACTGCCATGTTCTCTCTCACTATCGGTTTACTCTGTTTTTTGCGAGAGATTATCTTGGCTGCACAAGAGAACATTACTTCAGAGAGACAACATAGGCCTCGTTGAAACGGTTGTAGTTAGCGAGCTGTGCAGATTTCTATGCCAAAGTTGCCGCCCTTGAATTCAGGTTCGTAATAGAATTTCTTGAACGACCATTTTCCTGCTTTGTTTTTAACAAAGTTTGCAATGCCGGTTCCAAAGTCTTTAGTGCTTAGATTAGTGTTCGCGAAATAAATCGCCATGTCGTGATTGTGTGAGGCGGCATGGCCAGGGTAGATTCCAAATCCTGGCACTTCAAGCATAAATTTGTAAGCACCATACTCACCTGTGCTTTTGCTTGGTACCAAGTTAATCGTCACCTTGCCAGTATATGCGCCCTCAATATTGTCTTGGCCTTTGCAATCGTAGACGCCGCTGTAGTCTATGCCTCTAAAAGTTGCTTGTGCGTTTGTACTCAAACATAGAATTGCTAAAGAGATAAACCATTGGTTTTTCATCATGAGAAGCTTTATAAAAGAACAAATTTTAATAGGTTTCACACATGCCAACAAACTCTATCTTTGCATGTGGCTTTCCATTTTTTAAAATTTCATAAGTGTCGGTGGTATAGCCCGTCACTGTGTTGATTTCTAGGCTACGGTTAAATTTTTTGCTGTGGCAGCGAATCAATTTTTGATCCATGTCGCATTTTACTTTTTCTGAATAAAGCTCAGTTTCATTGTCAACAAAGGCATAGGTCTTTGTGTCGACTTCTTCAACGTGTGGCCCATCGCCTATCGTGCTTGTTGTTTCTCCATCGCAATAGTAATTGGTATTTTCAGCTTGAGCTGTTGAGCTAAACGTTAATATCATGATGATAAAGAAAAGGGTTTTCATAATTTGATATGTCAAAGCTTTCAGATAACTATAAATCAAACATGCTATATGCCATCTTACGATAAAATAGCGCCAATAAGCGTAAATAATAACAAGTCACATCAATGATTTTGATGCTCGCGAAAACTAATCTATGACCGATAAAGCTAACCTAGAAAAAGATAATCTCACGCCCTTTATGCGTCAGTATCTTGCTGTTAAAGCACAACATCCGGATATGCTTGTGTTTTATCGCATGGGAGACTTTTACGAACTTTTTTTTGAAGACGCAGAAAAGTCAGCGCGACTGCTTGGAATAACGCTCACTAAGCGAGGCACCCATAATGGGCAACCCATCAAAATGGCGGGTGTTCCGTATCATGCTGCTGAGCAGTATTTAGCCAAACTTACCAAAATGGGTGAGGCAGTTGCGATTTGTGAGCAGATAGGTGATCCCGCTAAAGCCAAAGGTATTGTTGAACGGCAAGTTGTCCGTATTCTCACGCCAGGTACATTGACTGACAGCGCTTTGCTTGAGGATACCCGCAACAATTGGCTTCTTGCTCTTTGCTTTGGTGAGGGCTTGGTTGGTTTGGCGCGCATTAATTTAGCTTCGGGAGATTTAATTTTGAGTGAGATTGCGCCAGGTTTATTAGCGCAAGAGCTTGAGAGAATATCGCCAGTAGAATTGCTGTTTGCAGATGATGTCAATCATATCGCCGTTCAAAGTGTGGTTTGCTCAAAAAAGCGTTTAAGTGCTTGGCAGTTTGATTTAGATTCCGCCAAAACACTTCTCACTAAACAATTTAATACGCATGATTTAGATGGTTATGGCTGCGGAGACTTAAGCTTAGCTATTGCCGCTGCAGGCGCATTGCTTGACTATGTGAAGCATACCCAACGGACTACCTTGCCTCATATCAATGGTTTAACTGTAGAACAGTCAAGTCAGTTTTTGCAGTTGGATGGCGCAACCCGGCGTAACTTGGAAATTGATCAAACCATTCGTGGTGAGGCTTCACCAACGTTATATTCGCTTCTTAATACCACGCAAACAGCCATGGGTGCTCGTTTGTTGCGCTACTGGCTACATCACCCATTGCTTGATTTAAATATTGTTTCAGCTCGGCACAATGCTGTTGGCGCCTTAATTGAAGTAGATGCAAATGCGATTCGAGATGTTTTACGAGATATTGGCGATATTGAGCGCATCACCACTCGCGTGGCGTTAAGAACGTCTCGCCCAAAAGACTTGTCTGCGTTGCGTGACAGCTTGGCACGGCTGCCTAGATTGCAAACCTTGCTAGCTAATGTGGACGCAGATTTGATAAGAGAAATTACTAAACATCTCGCAGTGCCACAAGGCCCCTTAAATCTGCTTATGCAGGCAATTCGGACAGAGCCTTCTTCGCTCTTAAGGGAAGGTGGCGTGATTGCCGATGGTTATGATGCAGAACTTGATGATCTTCGTGGAATGCAGGCAAATTGTGGTGAGTTTCTGTTGAAGTACGAGGCAGAGGAGCGCGAGCGCAGTGGGCTTGCAAATTTAAAGGTTGAATATAACAGCGTTCATGGATTCTACATTGAGATTAGCCGTGCACAGGCTGAAAATGCCCCGGCTGAGTATCGGCGTCGCCAAACTCTCAAGAATGCTGAACGTTTTATCACACCTGAATTAAAAGCTTTTGAAGATAAAGTCCTTTCAGCAAATGACCGTGCGTTAGCGCGTGAGAAAATGTTGTATGAATCTGTACTTGATCAACTAGCACCAGAAATTAGCGCATTACAAGCCAACGCAATTGCAGTTGCGCAGCTTGATGTTCTGTGCACGTATGCTGAACGTGCGCTGTCACTCAAATATGTGGCCCCTGAGTTTGTGAGTGATGATGGCATCAATATTCAAGGTGGACGTCATCCTGTTGTCGAGCAGATTGCTCAGCCGTTCATTCCAAATGATGTTGTCCTTTCACCTTATCGCCAGTTGCTATTGATTACTGGCCCGAATATGGGTGGTAAATCTACTTTTATGCGTCAAGTAGCGTTGATTGTTTTGCTAGCACATTGTGGTTGTTTTGTACCAGCCCAGTCTGCAAAAATTGGTAAAATTGATCGTATATTTACGCGAATCGGTGCTTCTGATGACTTGGCGGGTGGTCGTTCTACGTTTATGGTGGAAATGACGGAAACTGCTAATATTCTGAATAATGCAACAGCTAATAGTCTTGTATTGCTTGATGAAATTGGTCGTGGGACATCTACTTTTGATGGGCTAAGTTTGGCTTGGGCATGCGCGAAACAGCTACTTGAAAAAAATCGTAGCTACACGCTTTTTGCGACGCACTACTTTGAGCTGACAAGGTTGGCTGAAGAATTTAAGCAGCTTGCAAATGTGCATTTGGATGCCGCGGAGCATGCTAATGGCATTGTGTTTTTACATAGTGTGCAAGAGGGCGCAGCAAATCAAAGTTATGGTTTGCAAGTCGCCGCACTAGCTGGAATTCCAAAAAGCGTTGTGGCATCAGCCAAACGTAAGCTCTCGCAGCTTGAGAACCAAAATGTTGGTGCGGGTCCGCAGGTTGACATGTTTGTGGCAGAAAATCTGCCTGAAGTCCCCTTGCATGCTGTTGTGAGTGAATTAGAGATTTTAGACCCTGACGATTTAACGCCTAAACAAGCGCTTGAGGTATTATATAAGCTGAAAAAATTGTTGTAGTAACCTTTAGTAAAAGGGCGATAAAAAAGCACCAATATAGAATGGTGCTTTTTTGATGTTCGCGCCTTAATACTGAAAGCTTAGTGGTGATGACCGCCTGCACCGTGAACATGTCCATGTGCAACCTCTTCTTCAACCGCTTTACGCACGCCTGTCACTGTTGCTTTGAATAGCACGCGCTCGCCAGCCCATGGATGATTGCCGTCTACAACAACTTTACCGTCATCAATATTGGTGATGGTGTATAAAATGACGTCGCCAGTTTCGTCTTCACCTTCAAACTGCATACCGACCTTTAAGTCTTTGCTAGGGAAAGCGGCAATAGGTTCCATTTGAACCAATGTTTCATCGTAGTCACCAAAGGCATCTGCGGGCTCAAGCGAGATTTCCACTGCATCGCCTACTGATTTTCCGTGGAGCTCTTCTTCAACGCGTGGAAAGATATTGTCATATCCACCGTGTAAATAGCTAACAGGCTCTGCGCTTGATTCAAGCACGTTGCCTTCGCTGTCGCGGAGTTCATAAGTCATCGATACTACGGTGTTCATGGCGATTTGCATGATAGTTTCTTTCGAATGTAAAAAATTATCATGAAATTTTACCTGATTTCTCGTTAGATATCCCGATGCGCTATCATACAAATATGAAAAAAAATCCAAATCGAAATTTAGGACCTCTTACTTTGCTTGGAGGTATCAGCGCGGAGACCTTCCTTAGAGACTATTGGCATAAAAAACCTTTATTAATTCGTGGGGCGATACCTGAGTTCGAAGGCTTCTTAACACCAAACGAATTAGCTGGATTGTCTTGTGAAGAGGATGTGCAGTCTCGTTTGATCTCTTATGTCAAAAATAAATGGAAGCTAGAGCAGGGGCCATTTGCTGAAAAGCGTTTTGCTAGGTTGCCTGAATCGGATTGGACTTTACTTGTACAAAGCGTAAACCATCATTTGCAAGAGGCGAATGATTTATTGCATCACTTCGACTTTATTCCTCATGCACGTTTAGATGACTTGATGGTGAGTTATGCCCCTGATGGCGGTGGGGTTGGCCCACATTTTGACTCTTACGATGTGTTTCTTTTGCAAGGGTGTGGGAAGCGCTTATGGCGAATTAGTGAGCAAAAAGATTTGAGTTTGTTAGATGGAGCGCCTCTGCGTATTTTGCAAAATTTCAAGGTTGATCAAGAGTGGACTTTGTCTGCAGGTGATATGCTTTATTTACCGCCACATATCGCGCATTGGGGCATTGCAATCGGTGATTGCATGACCTATTCAATTGGCTTCAGAGCGCCCTCAGCCCAGGAGTTAGCGAGTGAGTTTCTAAATTATCTGCAAGAGCATCGTACACTTTCAGGCATGTATGCAGACCCTGATTTGGTTTTGCAGACTCACCCAGCTGAAATAGGAAGTGATATGGTTAAGCAGATATCACTTATTTTGGATGGTTTGAAATGGAGCAATGCTGATGTTGCTGAATTTTTAGGGCGATATCTATCTGAGCCTAAGTCAGATATTGTGTTTAATCGCCCCAAAAACGTAAATTTGCAAGTCTTTGCAAAGCGTATAAAACGTGATGGCCTTCAGTTAAGTTTTAAGAGTCAGTTATTAAAATCGGATAAGACTTATTATCTCAATGGTGAAGTTGTAAATTTCGATGCAAGCTCTGAAAGCTTAATGATGAAGTTGGCAGATTTTAGATGTTTATCTGTAGATGACTTATCTTCCACCTCTCAAGTGAGTGAAGAGTTTTTAGCGCTCATGCACGATTGGTATTTAGCGGGCTATATTATATTTTTATAATAATCGTTGAAATTTTGATTGTACGAATTGTTGTGTTGTAAAATTTTGCAGAAATATGACATTTACTCAATTAAATCACCATTAATTGTTAAAAAAGTAGTGTTTTTTTTAAGGGATGCTGTTAAAATTTTGTCACTCGGTGCATATATGTACCGTACTGGTTTATTTTTTTATATATTAAGGAAATTTAAAATGACACGTTCTGCTATCCTTGCTGCTTTGTTAGCTCTTGCTTTAACTGCTTGTGGTCAAAAAGAAGAAGCTGCTCCTGCTGCTGATGCTGCTCCTGCTGCTGAAGCTGCAGCTCCTGCTGCTGACGCTGCTGCAGCTCCTGCTGCTGACGCTGCTGCACCTGCAGATGCTGCTCCAGCTGCTGACGCTAAGTAATTTAGTGCGAGTATAAAGCTAGTTCGCTAGCTTTATACTTAATAAAAAAGCCGACTTCTGTCGGCTTTTTTATGGATATCGGTTATACAATTCAAAATTCTCGCCAATCAAACCCCGATGTTTGGTTGGCAATGCCTATCCAATTTTTTTCGCAATTTAATGCGCTACTTAGCGCGTTGACTGCCAGTTCTGGCTTGTTGTTTTTCTCGCTCAAGTGGGCTGCCACAATATGCTTAAGACGATTGTTATCTAGCTTATTTAATATATTGGCTGCACTCTTATTGTCTAGATGACCTAGTCTGCCACTTACCCGTTGTTTAAGTGACATCGGGTACATGCCATTCATGAGCATATCAATATCATGGTTACATTCCAACATGAGCGCGTCACATCCGCTTAGCATTACTTGGATGTATGGTGTTGAGCAACCAGTATCAGTCAACACACCCAGTTTTTTATCGCCGTTTGAAAAAGTGTACTGAACCGGTTCACGTGCATCATGGGGAACGGGAAAAGGAGTGATTTCGATTTCTTTAATATTAAATTTGCTGTGACTATCGATGATGCACAAATCTAGTGACTCACTAGGTAAGATACGCTCAACCATTCTAAAAGTGCCATGTGTCAGCCAAATGGGAATCTTATATTTTCTAGCGAGCTTGAATACACCGCCCGCATGATCTTCGTGTTCGTGAGTAATTAAAATGCCAGAAAGATCCTCTGGACTTATGTTGATGCGTGCAAGTCGTTGCTCTGTCTCTCGTAAGCCAAAACCACAGTCTAGCAGAAGACTAGTTGATGACTGTTCAACAACTAGACCATTGCCAGCACTACCACTGCCTATTGAGGAAAATCTCATGAATGGTAATCTTGAATTATTTTAGTTGCTCATAAAGTAAGTTGACGATGACGTTAGCTGTACTTGATTTGTTAATATTTCCTTCTTTATCAACAATCGTAATTTTCGAACCCCCATTCGTG
>Ga0364860_10646_pt1 | contig 15239 bp, 19 predicted proteins | sample ExccelAu500001D4_FD_206916 | JGI IMG/M metagenome (GOLD analysis project Ga0364860, IMG submission 206916) | Enriched cells from Trout Bog Lake Hypolimnion, Wisconsin, USA - BchlTB.Aug20.5000.01 .D4 | ecosystem: Environmental > Aquatic > Freshwater > Lake > Hypolimnion/Profundal zone | place: USA... | reverse complement strand
ACTTTCAACGAAGCCAAAACAAAAGACCTGATGTATTTTTTTGCATCGGCTGATGCAACCGGGAAAATTTTCATAGAACCCCACCTGGTAAAGCGCCTGAAACTGGCAAGCAACAAAATCCGTTTTCAGGGCTGCCGCGCCGTGAGGCACGACGATCACCTGCACGTGCAATTGAGGTGAACTGCCGGCTGGACAAACATAAAAAAAAAGCGGCCCCGATCAGGGCCGCTTCCTCAATTCTATTACGAAAAAACTACAGGATCGTCCAGGTCTTATCGCCCGAGAGTATCTTATCCAGCGATGGCTTTCCCTTGCGGGCTATCAGCTCCTCTATCTGCGCCTCCATACCATCTTCGCAGGTTGGGCGGTCTTCTGAGTAGATCACACCAAACGGCCGGGGGAAATGTACATCATTATAAGCAGTATCAAAGAAGCTGGCTATGATGTGCGCCTTCGTTTTGTCACGCTCATCGTGTATCCACAGGTCGGCGGCAGAGTTGCCGTTTTCGTTCAGGTCCACAATCACCGGCATCGTGCCATCCAGCCTGATGCCCTTCGTGCCATTGCTGAACAGCAGGGGCTTGCCATGCTCCAGGTAGATCGACTGTTCCTGTTTCGTCTCTTTCTCCGAGAAAGCAAAGAAGGTGCCATCGTTGAATACCGGGCAGTTTTGGTAGATCTCTACAAACGAAGTGCCTTTATGGTCGTGCGCGCGCTTCAGTATCATCTGCATATGCTTCGGGTCGCGGTCCAGGCTCCGCGATACGAAACTGCACTTCGCGCCCAGGGCCAGTTCACTAGGGTTAAAGGGCTCTTCCACCGATCCGTATGGCGTCGATTTGGCCACTTTCCCTTTTTCTGATGTCGGGGAGTATTGCCCCTTCGTCAGTCCGTATATCTGGTTGTTGAATACCAGATAATTGAGATTGAAATTTTTACGCATCAGGTGTATGAAGTGATTGCCGCCAATGGAGAACGCATCTCCGTCGCCCGATACCACCCACACGCTCAGCTTCGGATTCAGGCTCTTGAGTCCAGATGCTATCGCCGCTGCCCTTCCGTGTATACTGTGCATACCATATGTATCCATATAGTAGGTAAACCTTGCCGCACAACCAATTCCTGATATGAATACGATGTCTTCCTTCGGTATGCCGAAATCAGGGAATACGGTCTGTACCTGCTTCAATATCGAATAGTCACCACAGCCGGGGCACCATTTCACTTCCTGGTTCGAGGCGAAATCCTTGGCCGTCAGTTTGGGTGCCGCTTCATTTTCTGTTACTGTTGTCATTCTGAATATTTATTTAAGGATTTCAAGAATTTTGTTTTTCAGTTCGCTGGTCGTGAAGGGGAGGCCCTGCACTTTCGACAGGCTTTCAGCATCTATCAGGTACTTGGCCCGGATCAGTTGCGACAGCTGGCCGCAGTTCATCTCGGGTATCAGCACATGCTCATAACCACGTAGCAGCTCACCCAGGTTTTTCGGGAACGGGTTCATGTGGCGCAGATGGATGTGGGCTACATCATGGCCTTCCTCCAGCAGTTCGCGCACCGCTGTCTTGATCGCACCCGATGTCGAACCCCAGCCCAGTACAGCCAGCTTGCCGGTAGCTTTACCGCTGTCCGGCGCAGCCAGGGGTATGTAGTCAGCTATTTTCTCAATTTTTGCAGCACGCAGCCGGGTCATAGCCTCATGGTTCTTCGCATCATACGATACGTTGCCCGTTTCCTGCTGTTTTTCCAGTCCGCCTATGCGGTGCATCAGTCCTTTCGTGCCCGGCTTAGCCCATGGGCGCGATAATTTCTCATCGCGTTTGTAGGGCAGGAAGGTACCATTCGGGCCATTGGGTTCAGTCGCAAACGTCACCTGGATCGGCTCCAGCTGATCCTTGGTAGGGAAGCGCCATGGCTCCGAGCCGTTGGCTATATAACCATCCGTCAGGCATATCACAGGCGTCATATGCTCTACGGCTATACGCGCTGCCTCCAGTACGGTATTGAAACAATCAGCAGGGGAGCACGCCGCTACAATCGGCAGGGGTCCTTCTCCATGCCGGCCATGCATAGCCTGCAGCAGATCCGATTGTTCCGTCTTCGTAGGCAATCCCGTCGACGGGCCGCCACGCTGTATATTCACAACGATCAGCGGTATTTCCAGGATAGTAGCAAGTCCCAGTGCTTCTGTCTTCAGCGACATGCCCGGGCCCGATGTAGTAGTAACCCCAAGGCCCCCGGCATACGATGCGCCGATAGCAGCACAGATAGCCGCTATCTCGTCCTCTGCCTGGAATGTTTTCACATGGCTGGTCTTGTATTTCGATAATTCGTGCAGTACGTCCGATGCAGGCGTAATAGGGTACGAACCCAGGAACAGCGGCAGCCCGCTCAGCTCGGCAGCCGCAACAAGGCCAATGGCTGTAGCATGATTCCCGGAAATGTTCCGGTAGGTACCTTTCGGCAGTTTCGCCGGTGCTACATGAAAACGTGTAGTGAAGATTTCCGTATTGTCGCCAAAATTCCAGCCTGCCTTCAGCGTTTTGATGTTGGCATCGGCTATATCCGGTTTCTTCCCGAATTTTTCAGTGATGAAGTTGATGGTATAATCCATCGGCTCGTCAAACATCCAGAACAGAAGCCCCAGCACAAACATGTTCTTCGAACGCTCGATCTCCTTCATACCCAGGCCTGAGCCCGCAAGGCATTCCTTGGTAAATTTGGTAACGTCTATTTTGTGTACCGTATAATCGTCCAGCGAGCCATCTTCCAGTGGATTAACCCCTTCCGCAAAGCCGGCAAGACCCAGGTTTTTCTTATCAAACCCCGCCGTGTTGGTAATGATGATACCACCTCTCTTCAGGCGGGGAAGATCAACTTTCAGAGCCGCCGCATTCATGGCAACCAGCACGTCGTATTCATCTCCCGGCGTGAATATCTCCTTGCTGCCAAAGTTTACCTGGAAACCCGAAACGCCCGCTGTGGTCCCTATCGGGGCGCGTATCTCAGCGGGGAACTCAGGGAAAGTACTCAGGTCATTCCCGAAAAATGCTGCAGTGTCGGTAAACTGCGTTCCCGTAAGCTGCATCCCATCACCTGAGTCGCCTGAAAACCGGATCACGATGCTTTCTGCTTCAATGAGGGTCGTATCGTGGCCCACATTTTTTTCTACAATAGATTCCATTATGAGTTGAATATTTAAAACCCGATCCCGGAAAGTGCAGTAAAGCCCTGTTTCAGGAAGGTGTAATTACTATATGTTATGCTGGTAAAACCAAACCAGGTATGCTAATCCATATGATCCTCAAATTTACCTGGTTTACCCCCACCTGGGTTCATTTTTTTATCTGTTTGCCCGTGTTTTAATCCCCAATTGGGGAAAACGCGCAGGCAGCACAAATTTATGGGTGCAGCGAGTGCATCTTTTCCTCCAGTTCCTCTTTTGTTTCCACATGGTCTTCATCTGGCAGGCAGCAATCTACCGGGCATACCGATGCACACTGCGGCTCTTCATGAAATCCTACACACTCGGTACACTTGTCCGTAACAATGTAATATACGTCGTTCGATACCGCCTCATGTGCATCGTCAACGCCCGATGTCAGTCCGCTTTTCGCCACAAATGTTCCCGAAAGACTGGTCTTATACGAAAACCGCCATTCATCGCCTCCGGCGTAGATAGCACCGTTCGGGCATTCTGGTTCGCATGCGCCGCAATTAATACAATCGTCAGTGATTTTGATTGCCATAGTTTTTATATTTTTTTTTAAAAGTAGGAAAATCGGGGCAAAAGTAGATTTATTTATACATTTAAGGGTGATAAATGTCACAAGAAAAAATGATGGTAGTCATCTTTTGAAGATGCAATAATTAGTGTACTTTGTTGCCCGAATAAGAGCATTATGGGATCATCAGCGTTAATACTGCTTATCATTGTTGGAGTTGCTTTTTCCGTCGGCGGAATCCTCATATCCAAATGGTTCGCCAAGTCTTCCGTCAACAAGACCAAAGGAGAACCCTACGAGTGCGGTATTCCTACCACCGGTACTTCCTGGATTCAGTTCAACGTAGGTTATTATTTATTCGCACTTATTTTTCTTATATTTGATGTCGAGCTTGTGTTTATGTACCCGTGGGCCGTCGCAGTAAAGAAAATTGGAATCGTCGGGCTCGTTGAGATTGTCATTTTTATGTTTATCCTCTTCATGGGCCTTATATACGCCTGGAAGAAGGGTGCGCTGAAATGGATGTAACCGGAAACTGCATCACGGATCCCGCAGCCTTGGGTCCACGAAAACGAAGATGGTTGGCTCGTGCTCTTGGCAACCGGTTTGTTGTGAGCTCAGCCAGGTAAGCGGAGTTGTTCAGATGAAGGACAAAAAATACATATTGCAGCTCATCAGGGACACGGTCCACAAAACCGAACCCGGCGCCAGCGTGATACTGTATGGCTCCTGTGCCCACGGCGATGAACGGGAAGACTCCGATATCGACATCTTGATTTTGGTCGACAGGGATATGGAAAAGATTAGTTGGGACGAAAAAATGAAAATTATTGCTCCCATCAGCAGGGTTGAATGGGCAACCGGGGCGGTTATCAATCCGGTCGTCTATACCCGCAAAGGATGGGCAAACCATAGGGTTACACCCTACTATGAAAATGTGAACAGGGAAGGGATTTTATTATGAGTCCGCGCGAAAATCAGGATTTGGTAAGATATCGGTTCGGCAAAGCAAGAGAAACTTTCGCCGAAGCAGAAGTGCAACTGAAAAACGAGTTGTGGAATCTGGCGGTAAACCGGCTGTATTACGCCTGATTATTACGCTGTAAGTGCATTACTGGCCGGTAAAGACATATACACAAAAACGCACTCCGGTGCAAAGCAAATGTTCGGGTTGCATATCGTGAAGCCCGGTATAGTGAGTGAAGCGATGAGCGACTTTTACACCAGGATTTTCAGCATGAGGCAAAGCGGCGATTACGAAGATTACTGCGATTACGAGGAAGAAGATGTTGCACCATTGGTTGCTCCGGCAAGAGATTTGATAAACCAGATAGAGCAGTTTATATATAAATTATAATGGCAGAAACAGAAAAAATGATTTTCCCTGCCCAGCTGCACCAGACGGCTGATGGCGGAATCGTGGTTTCCAAACTGGACGAAATGATCAACTGGGCCAGGTCCAATTCCCTCTGGCCACTGGTCTTCGGTACCAGTTGCTGCGCGATCGAAATGATGAGCGCTGCCGATGCCAAGTACGACTGGTCACGCTTCGGTTTCGAGGTAGCCCGCGCCACGCCGCGCCAGGCCGATCTCATCATCGTAGCCGGCACCATCGTCATGAAAATGGCCCCCGTCCTCAAAAGACTCTACGACCAGATGCCCGACCCTAAATATGTGATCGCTATGGGTGCCTGCACTATTTCCGGTGGCCCCTTCTTTTACAATACGTATTCAGTCGTCAAGGGCGTAGATCACGTCATCCCGGTCGATGTCTACATACCCGGGTGCCCGCCACGCCCCGAGGCGCTCCTGCACGCACTCATCACGCTCCAGGAAAAAATAAAACACGAAACCTATTTCGGAAAATCTAAAGAGACCGGTAAATGACCAATGAAGAACTAAAAATAGCGGTTTCAGCTCTTTTCCCCTCTGTAACCTACGATGAAACAGGTGAATACCTCACCGTGCTGATCTCGCCCGCCGAACTTAGTCCGCTCATGAATGGACTCCGGTCTAACGGCGATTTGTCTTTCGATTACCTGTTCTGCCTCACCGCCGTCGACTGGAAAACCCATCTGACCCTGGTTTACCACCTGCAATCCAAAGTGCACAGGCATGTTTTGGTGGTAAAAGCCAAAATTACCGACATCGCAAACCCTGTTATCGAAACGGTAAGCGACATCTGGCAGACGGCCAACTTCCATGAGCGCGAGGTATACGACCTCTTCGGCATCACCTTCACCCGTCACCCCGACATGCGGCGTATATTGCTCGATGAGTCGTGGGAAGGATACCCCCTGAGAAAAAATTACGTTGATGAAAATATGATAGAGATATGAACCTGCTGGGAGAAGATATCATTACAGAAGAAGGTGAATTTGTCATCAATATCGGGCCGCAGCACCCTTCTACCCACGGCGTGCTCCACCTCAAGGTGTGGCTCGATGGCGAGATCATCAAGCGCGTGCAGCCACACCTGGGCTACATCCACCGGTCCATCGAGAAAATGTCGGAAAATCTTTCTTACCGCAATTTCATCTACGCCACCAGCCGCATGGACTACCTCAGCGCCCATATCAACAACCAGGCATGCGCACTCTGTGTAGAAAAAGGCCTCGGAGTCGAAGCGACGCCACGGGCCCAGGTTATCCGCATTCTGATGGCCGAGCTTACCCGGCTCTCATCCCACCAGCTTTGGTGGGGCTGCACCGGCCTCGACCTCGGCGCAGTTACCCCCTTCTTCTATGCCTTCCGCGAGCGCGAGCAGATCATGGAGATCATGGAAGAAACCTGCGGGGCTCGCCTTACACAGAACTATTCCGTACCCGGCGGCATCATGTACGATATACATCCCAATTTCCAGAAACGGACAAAGGATGTCATGAAACAGATCAAATCCAAATTCCAGGAGTACGACGATGTCCTGACCGGCAACGTCATCTTCGAAAACCGTACCAAAGGCGTGGGTTACCTCTCCGCCGCCGATGCTATTTCCTTCGGCTGCACAGGCCCTACCGCACGCGGCTCGGCCGTCAGCTGCGATATCCGCAAGTGGCACCCTTACGACGGCTACGAAAAACTACAATTTGACGAAATAACCGAGACCGGCGGCGACTGCTACGCCCGCTACATGGTGCGTATGCACGAGATGAAGCAATCCGTCTCCATTATCGAGCAGCTGATCGACAATATCCCGGAGGGTGACTTCCAGGCCAAAACTAAAGTGGTGCTCAAATTGCCCAAGGGAGAGTTCTTCCAGCGCGTCGAGACTGCCCGGGGTGAGCTCGGAGTATACATCGTGAGCGACGGGGCCGCTTCGCCCTACCGCATCAAGTACCGCTCACCCAATTTCAGCAATTTGTCGGCCCTCGATCATATGGCAAGAGGATGCAAGATCGGAGATCTCGTCGCCATCATGTCTACCATCGATCTCGTGATTCCCGATGTAGACAGGTAGTAAACAACAGGTTGGTACAGGAGTTAATAAAGGTAATAACAGGACTAAAGGAAATAGCGAAAATAAAGAAATAGCAAAGGCCACAACGGCTGAAACAGGATTAAACGATGGAAGTAAAAGAACCGGCAGCAGCTTATGGGAGGCGGAAATATTCTGTAAAGGACTATCTGGACATCGAGGATGCTTCAGACTATAAACACGAATATTTTCAGGGAGAAATATTCGCCATGTCCGGGGCGAAACTGCCGCATATTTTTGTTGAAGCCAATATCTTCAAAGCGCTGTCCATCGGGCTCGACGAAAAGCCTTGCCAGCCCTTTGTAAATGACATGCGCATATACGTGGAAGAGCTGGAAACATTTTTCTATCCCGATATAAGCGTCGTTTGCGGGGAGCCCGTTACAAGCAATGATGACCAGCAGAATGTAACCAATCCTACGCTCATTATTGAAATCCTGTCGCCTTCTACTAAAAGTTACGATCAGAAAGAGAAGTTTGAAAGCTATAAGCATATCGCCTCGCTCCGGGAGTTTATCCTCGTAGAACCGGCATCCGTCAACATCGAAGCATACCGCATCGATCAACAGGGACATTGGAACAGGCAATCATACAGCGATCTGAACGAATCCCTGCAGCTGGAGAGCATAGATATCGCGCTGCCGCTCAAAGATATTTACAAAAGGACAAAACTCATTAATTTGAAAGGACGGTAATATATACACGAAGCTGATTGTTTAATATCAAATAGACTGAACTTGAATATACTGCTCACAATAAGCTTTTCTTCCCTCGCCAGCGCTATCCACAACTGGCTGGCCAATACCATACCCAACGAGCTCCTGGCCAAATCCATCGAAATGGTCATAGCAGGCCTCTCATTGCTGGTCTTCCTGGTGCCGCTCTGCTTCTTCCTCGGCTACATGGAGCGTAAGGTGGCCGGCTTCATGCAGGCCCGCCTCGGGCCAAACAGGGTAGGGCCCTACGGTTCCCTCCAGATCGTCGCCGATACCGTGAAACTGTTGCTCAAAGAAGGGCTCACCCCCACCGGTTCCGATCGCTTCCTGTTCAACCTCGCTCCCGTCATCGTCGTAGTGACCTGCATGCTCGTACTTGCACCCATCGCCTTCGCCAAAGATTTCCAGATCTGGGACATCAATATCGGCGTGCTCTACGTGTCCGCCATATCGTCCCTGGCAGTCATAGGTATCCTCATGGCCGGCTGGAGCAGCTATAACAAATATTCCCTGCTCGGTGCCATGCGCAGCGGTGCCCAGATTGTCAGCTACGAGCTCTCGGTAGGTCTATCGCTTATTTCCATCGTCATCCTCACCGGCAGCCTCCGGATGTCCGACATCGTCCTCAGCCAGTCCGACGGCTGGTGGATATTCAAAGGCCACATCCCGGTTATCATCTCCTTCGTCATTTTCGTCATAGCCTCCACTGCCGAGATCAACCGCGCCCCCTTCGACCTCGCCGAGGCAGAGCAGGAGCTCACCGCCGGTTTCCACACCGAATACTCCGGTATGAAATTCGCAATGTTCCTCCTCGCTGAGTATATCAATCTGTTCATCGTCTCCGCCATCGCAGCTACATTGTTTCTCGGCGGCTGGATGCCCTTCCACATCGGTCACTGGGAAGCCTTTAACCACATCATGGATTTTATCCCGTCCTCCCTGTGGTTTATGGTCAAGACCTTCTTTATCATATTTATCATCATGCAGTTCCGGTGGACATTCCCCCGCCTGCGCGTAGATCAGTTACTGACGCTCGAATGGAAATACCTCTTGCCGATTAGTATGGTAAATACGATCCTAGTAACCGTGATGGCCATTATGGGATGGCACTTTTGATTTGTATCGATATGTTGACTTTTGAATCTTAAACAATGTTTTTGACAGATTATTTCCGGACAGTGTACAAAGGCGTGCGATCGTTGCTGGTAGGCATGCGCACAACCGGTTATTACTTTACACATCCCAAAGAAATTAAAACCGAAGAATACCCCGACAACCGCGCTACCCTGCAGATGTTCGATCGCTTCAAGGGCGAGGTAGTCATGCCCCACGACGAAAACAACGAGCACCGGTGCACCGGCTGCCAGGCTTGCGAGATCGCCTGCCCAAACGGTACCATCAAGATCATCACCAGGCAGGAACCGCAGCCCGATGGCAAAAAGAAAAAAGCCATCGACACCTTCGTTTACCACCTCGAGCTATGCACCATGTGCAATCTCTGCGTGGTAGCCTGCCCGTCCGATGCCATCAAAATGGCCCAGACGTTCGAGCACAGTGTCTACGATAAGAAACAACTGAAAAAAGTACTGAATAAACCAGGATCAAAAATCATGGAGGGAGTAGAATAATGAATATCACATCTATCATATTTTATCTGTTGGCGGCAGCCATTATCGGTGGGGCTCTCATGGCTGTTACATCCCTGAAGATTTTCCGGTCCGCCGTATTCCTGCTCTTTTCCCTCATTGGTATAGCAGGCCTGTACTTTTTCATGGATTACGAGTTCATCGGTGCCGTGCAGGTTATCGTCTATGTAGGCGGTATCGTGGTCCTCATCATCTTCTCCATTTTCCTCACGCACGGCTCCGGCGAAAACATGCAGAAGCCCCACTGGCTCAGGGCCATCTTTTCAGCCATGGCTGCGGCATTTGGGTGCATACTTACCATGTTCTACATCAGCCAGTACACGTTCACCACTTCCGGTAAGCCGGCCCTGGAGCCATCTGCCGGCAACATCGGCGCGCAGATGCTCAGCACCACCGAACACGGCTATATCTTGCCATTCGAGGTCGTGAGTATGCTCCTGCTGGCAGCCATGATCGGTTGTATTGTCATCGCCATAAAAATTAAAGTACCCGCTCACGAGTTGCTGGCCGAAAAAAGTGAGGACGCCCCGGAAACGATAAACACCGAAACACGCGCAGAGATACACGAGCCGGTCGCTGGTTAGCCGGTTCAAAGCATATTTTTTTGATTCGAAAAATGAGTACGCACTATAGGAAAGCTTGAACAGAATACACTTTTTGACTTTTGAACTTTGACTTTTTAATGAACAACATAGGATTATTTCATTTTTTGTTTGTCAGCTGCGCCCTCTTCTTTATCGGCGTCTACGGGTTCCTCACGCGCCGGAACCTCATTACCATGCTGATGTCCATCGAGCTCATACTCAACAGTGTCAATATCAACTTCGTCGCGTTCAACAAATACCTCTATGCCGACAAGCTCGACGGCCTGTTCTTCACCATTTTTATCATCACCATCGCAGCTGCCGAAGCTGCCGTGGCCATCGCAATAATTATCAATCTCTACCGCAATCACAAAACGATCGATGTAGAAGAAACTGATGTAATGAAATATTAAAAGATATGCTGAGTACTTCCCTGATAATGCTGATACCCCTGCTGCCCCTGCTCACCTTTGCCTTTATAGCATTGGTCGGCCGCAAATACATGCCCGGCTTCTGCGGTATCCTCGCCACGCTTTCCCTGCTCACTTCGTTCATCCTGGCTGCTACAGTCGCCTACGATTATTTCTTCCTCGTCGGCAAGGTGGGCGATACCTACCAGCAGATCATCCCCTTCAAGATGACCTGGCTGCAGTTCTCTCCCAATGTCTCCATCGATATGGGCATCCTCCTCGATCCCATATCCGTCATGATGCTCGTAGTCGTTACCCTCATCTCCCTGATGGTCCATTTTTACTCCCTGGGCTACATGAAGGGTGAGGAGCGCTACGCTACATACTATGCTTTCCTCGGCCTCTTTACCTTCTCCATGCTTGGCCTGGTCATGTCTTCCAATATTTTCCAGATATACATCTTCTGGGAGCTCGTCGGTGTCTCTTCCTACCTGCTCATCGGCTATTATTTCGACAAGCCTTCCGCGGTCGCTGCATCCAAAAAAGCATTCATCGTCACCCGCTTCGCCGATCTCGGATTCCTCATCGGTATCCTTATCCTCTCCTTCTACGCCAAAACCCTCGATTTTCAGACGCTCATCTCCACGCTTACCCATCCCACCGATCAGCTCCATAGTATCATGGCCGCCTCCTTTCTTGGTTGCTCGGCTCTTACCTGGGGCCTTGTATTGGTTTTCATCGGTGGCGCCGGCAAGTCCGCCATGTTTCCCCTCCACATCTGGTTGCCCGATGCCATGGAGGGCCCCACACCCGTTTCTGCATTGATCCACGCTGCCACCATGGTGGTCGCAGGTGTATTCCTCGTGGCGCGCCTCTTTCCCGTCTACGCCATTTCGTGTCCCCAGGCCCTCGGGGTGGTTGCCTGGGTGGGTGTCGCCTCTTCCTTCATCGCTGCCATCATCGCCTGCACCCAGACCGATATCAAGCGCGTCCTTGCTTACTCCACCATGTCCCAGATCGGTTACATGATGTTCTCGCTCGGCGTTTCCCGCTACGGCGGCGAGGATGGTCTCGGCTACATGGCTTCCATGTTCCACCTCTTTACACACGCCATGTTCAAGGCGCTGCTGTTCCTCGGTGCAGGTTCCGTTATTCACTATGTGCATAGCAACGAGATGTCCGATATGGGTGGTCTCCGCAAGCTCATGCCCGTTACCCACCTCACGTTTCTCGTCGCCTGCCTCGCCATCGCCGGCATCCCACCGTTCGCCGGCTTTTTCAGCAAGGAAGAGATACTGCAGGCCGCCTTCAATTCAAACAAGGTCATATTCGGCCTGGCCATACTTACCGCAGCCATTACCGCATTCTACATGTTCCGGCTCTATTTCAATATCTTCTGGAACAAAGAATACCACGCCCATCACGATGCGCACGATGCCCACCACGGTGAGGCCCCCGGCACCATGCTGTTGCCGCTCATCTTCCTGGGCCTGCTCTCCGTCGGTGCTGGTTTCATTCCCTTCGGCAAGCTCGTCACCAGCGATGGCAAATTCCTGCTTACTGAGTTTCACCCCACGTTCTCCATCGCGCCGGTACTGCTCGCTGCACTGGGCATCGTGATAGCCTGGTCTTTCTACAAGAAGCAAAGCCAGGCTCCGCAGAAGATGGCCGATGGCATGAGCGGACTCTACCAGGCTGCATACCACAAATTCTACATCGATGAGATCTACCTGTTCATAACCAAAAAAGTCATTTTCAATCTCGTTGGTCGCCCCGCCGCCTGGATCGACCGCAACATCGTCGATGGCTTTATGAACCTGTTGGCAACCATTACCGGCACAGTATCAGCGGTCATAAAGGGTATGCAATCCGGTAAGCTGCAAAACTATGCCGCTTACTTCTTTGCAGGCGTCATAGGCTTTGTGCTCATATTTATTTACATGTGGACTTAATTATAAGATGTGCCACACCTCCAAGGTGTGGCACATCTAAGGTGTAGTAAATCTAAGGTGTGGCACATCTAAGTTTTAACACCTGGCCAGTAAAAAATGAAACTAATAAAATGATAAACTTATCCATACTCTTAATAATACCCCTGGTCACAGCAGTGCTCGTTATGCTCTGCCGCAGTGCCGGCCAGGTGCGCATCACCGCTTTGCTCGGCTCCGTTGCCCAGCTCGGCTACGCCGGCTTCATGATGTTCGATTATATGGCCCAGCGTGCTTCCGGCAATACAGCCCGCATGCTCTACCAGCAGCAGTATAGCTGGTTCCGCGCCCTCAATATCGAGTACTATGTAGGGGTCGATGGCATATCCGTGGCCATGATCATGCTCACAGCCGTTGTCGTCATGGCTGGTATCCTCATTTCCTGGAACATCACTAAGTGGACCAAAGAATTTTTCTTCCTCATCGTGCTCCTCAGCCTCGGCGCATACGGCTTCTTTATTTCCCTCGATCTGTTTACCATGTTCTTCTTCCTCGAGGTCGCCGTTATACCCAAGTTCCTCCTCATAGGCATATGGGGTAGTGGTAAGAAAGAATACAGCGCCATGAAGCTCGCCCTCATGCTGATGGGTGGTTCGGCGCTGGTCCTTATCGGTTTGCTCTGCCTGTATTTCAATACCGATGCCGGCAATGGCGTCCATACCTTCAATCTTATGGCTATCTCCGCGATGCACATACCCATAGAGGCGCAGCGGTTCATATTCCCGCTCATGTTCGTAGGTTTCGGTGTCTTTACCGCCATATTCCCCTTCCATACCTGGGCGCCCGATGGTCACTCCTCGGCCCCTACTGCCGCATCCATGTTCCTGGCCGGCATCTCCATGAAGCTGGGCGGCTATGGCTGTCTCCGCGTCGCCGCATTCCTCATGCCCGAGGCCGCCCACCAGTATGCCTGGGTCATCATCCTTGTATCCACCATCGCTATCATCTACGGTGCCTTTGCCACACTCATGCAGACCGATCTCAAGTACATCAACGCCTATTCCTCGGTGAGCCACTGCGGCTTTGTACTCTTCGGTATCGGCATGCTTACCCAGACGTCCATCACCGGCGCTGTCATGCAGATGGTATCTCACGGCCTCATGACAGCCCTCTTCTTCGCGGCCATCGGCATGATCTACGAGCGCACCCACACGCGCCAGGTAGCCCAGCTCGGCGGCTTGCTCAAGACCATCCCCTTCATCATTACCGTATTCGTCATCGCCGGTCTCTGTTCCCTCGGGCTCCCCGGCCTCAGTGGCTTTGTCGCGGAGATGACCGTATTCATGGGCTCCTGGCAGAATCCCGATACCCTTTACCGCGTTGCCACCATACTGGCTTGCGCCTCCATCGTCGTCACCGCGGTCTACATCCTCCGTGCCGTCGGCTCTACGGGTATGGGCCCGGTAAAGAATCCCGATTTCCTGAAGTTCAGCGATGCTTCCTGGAACGAAAAACTGGCTTCCGTCACGCTCATACTCTGTATACTCGCTATCGGCATCGCGCCGTTCTGGCTCACTAACCTCATCACCCCCGATACCCAGGTCATTATGAACAATATTGCCAGGGGTGTGGCAGGTACCTGAGCATGATTGGTAGACGGGAACGGAAGAATGACTGGACGTTTTGTTGACTTTTTAACTTTTGACTTTGAAACATGGGCATTGAATTTTTACAGATAATGAAATCCGAAGTGATCCTTACCGCGATCATCTTCATCCTGCTGTTCCTCAAGGTTTGGGACGGTATCCGGTCCAATACCGCACTGCTCAATATTACCAATGTGCTCCTGTTCTTCAACCTCGTCATAGGCCTCGTGTTCAATACCGATGGCGAGCTATTCAGCGGCATGTTCCATTCCTCGCCCACGCTCATACTCGAAAAAGGTATCCTCAATCTCGGCACCTTCATCATCTCGCTCATGGCGTTCGACTGGCTCAAAGACCACAAGCACCTCCTCGAGTTCTATATCCTCCTCCTGTGCACCCTCCTCGGCATGGACTTTATGATCTCCAGCGGCAATTTCCTCATGTTCTACCTCGGCCTCGAGCTATCCTCTATACCACTGGCTGCCCTCTGCAACTACGACCTGCACAAGCTCAAGTCCTCCGAGTCTGCCGTCAAGCTCATTCTTTCTTCAGCATTCGCATCCTGCATCCTGCTGTTCGGCATATCCATGCTCTACGGCACCACCGGCACGCTCAATTTCAAAGAGATGGCGCCCCTGCTCACTATGAACAAGCTGCAGGTCCTCGCCTTTATCTTTGCTTTCGCCGGCTTTGCGTTCAAGCTCTCCGCAGTCCCGTTTCACCTCTGGACCGCCGATGTCTACGAGGGCGCCCCGGCCCCCGTCACCGCCTACCTGTCGGTCATTTCCAAGGGCTCCATTGTCTTCATCTTCATCACGGCCATGTTCCAGCTGTTTCAGAACTACACCGCCATGTGGACCAGCATGCTCTACCTCACCATATTGCTCACCATTACCATCGGCAATCTCTTTGCCATCCGGCAGGATAATATCAAGCGGTTCCTCGCTTTCTCTTCCATTGCCCAGGTAGGCTACATCCTCCTCGGCATCTCCTCCGGCAATGCTATGGGGGCTACTGCGGCTATCTTCTTCCTGGTGGTTTATACATTTTCCAATCTCGGTGCCTTCGGTGTTATCTCGCTCGTAGCTGCCCGCACCGGCAAGGAGCGCATC